>Ga0074193_1000114_pt2 | contig 139229 bp, 113 predicted proteins | sample EPASupsiteHSE605_FD_64523 | JGI IMG/M metagenome (GOLD analysis project Ga0074193, IMG submission 64523) | Bioremediated contaminated groundwater from EPA Superfund site, New Mexico - Sample HSE6-05 | ecosystem: Environmental > Aquatic > Deep subsurface > Groundwater > Contaminated ... | reverse complement strand
TAGATGCCTAAAAGCCACGCCGTTAACGGAAGCTTGGTGCTGGCAAAGATGGTTCCCTGGATCAGGGAGGTCTGAAAATGACACTTGTGGCACTGATACACCTTGCGGCTACGGATTTCGCAAGAGCATCCATGGCCGCACTTCGGGCATTGAAAGCCTTGGGGCCAGCGCATGTTGAACAGGGCATCCCGGCATTGTTCTTCCGTGCCGTATTGTGAGAGAAATTGCGGCAAGCTTATTCCTTTTTGGAACTGAATGTTGTTTTTGGCCATGGCGTGCTCCTTGTGTGGTGAATGTTAGGAGCACTATGACATAGGTGGTGGGTCAAATAGCGACCCACCACGAAAAAAATCGGCTGAGTTTCAGTGGTAATCAGATTTTTTTTACTGTTTGTGAATGAACCGCAATGGAATTTGAACAGTATCTCCCCGCTAATCGCACAAAAATTGAAGGTAAAGCTTTTCAATTTCACTGTCATCCCGGAGTGAGTTGTTTTCTATCGTGTTGTCGAAATGTTGACATGCTGTTGTTCCCGTACGATGTCATCTTATTGAAAAATCATCTGAATATTCAATCATCTGATTTTTTACATAAGTACACTCACCTTTGTGAGGGGAGTCATCCTTTTTTTCCCGGATTGAAGTTGACCATGCGTGAGGATGAGCACCGTTCGTGCCCTTTTCTCACAGAAGAGGGGTGTGGAGTATATAAGAATCGTCCTTCGGCTTGCCGAACGTATCCTTTGGAGCGAGGAGTTGAATGCGCTGGTCGAGATGCACCGCTGAAAGTGCATTATTTTATGACCCACCATCCCTATTGTCAGGGGCATTTTGAAGCTCGTGGCTATTCAATCGGCCAATGGGAGCGAGACCAAATGCTCCATGAATGCAATCAATATAATGACTGTTGGGCGGAGCTTGATGCTTTTTTTGCGACAAATCCGTGGGCTGGGGAAGGCAAAGCGGGGCCATATCAACAACTCGCTTTTATGGTATGCTATAATATTGATGCATTTCGGAGTTACGCAGAACAACACGAACTCCTCAAAGTGTTTAAGCTGCACAAAGAAGATCGGAGGCGTATTCTCAATGACGATGGTGCGTTGCTGCGTTTTGGTTTTGACTGGCTGGAATTTTTTTTAGGTGGGCGTAAGAAATTAACTAAAAAATGAATCGCTGGTTTTCTAAAACATGTCTGGGAATTGGCGGAGATGACAAGCTGCACTTGAAATTCATAACTTATCGTGATAAATTAACAGATTTGCACATCGGCGTTTTGTGTACAGGCACAGCGTCCGTATTACACACATCCCATTAAACAGCTCTTTGGTGTTCCGTGGTTTTAGCGGAATTGGCTTACGGGATGGAGGATAAACCAAAACACAGGAGAATCGTATGGCACCAGTCACTATGCGGCAAATGCTTGAAGCCGGGCTTCACTTTGGTCATCAGACCAGACGCTGGAATCCCAAGATGAAACCCTATATCTATGGTCCAAGAAACGGCATTTATATTGTCAATCTTGACATTACGATGAAATTGTTCAAAAAAGCCTACGGTTCCATGGTCGACATTGTTGGCAATGGCGGGTCGGTTCTTTTTGTCTGCACTAAAAGGCAAGGGCAAACTATAGTTAAAGAAGAAGCTGATCGTTGTGGTATGTTTTATATCAATCACCGCTGGCTTGGCGGCATGTTGACTAACTTTCAGACAATTAAGCATTCTGTTGATCGGCTGAAAAAAATTGAGGCTATGCAAGCTGATGGATCGATCAACCGTTTTCCTAAAAAAGAAGTTTTACAGATGGAGAAGGAGAGGGTCAAGCTTGATCGCAACATAGGTGGGATCAAGAACATGCGCAGTCTACCGGACGTCCTTTTTGTCGTTGATCCTAAGAAAGAGGACATCGCTGTAGGTGAGGCGAATAAACTGGGTGTCCCGGTTATTGCTTTGACTGACACCAACTGCGACCCTGAAGGAGTAGATTTTGTCATTCCAGGCAATGATGACGCTATCCGTGCCATCAAGTTGATCACCACTATGATGGCAGAAGCTGTCCTTGAGGGCAAGGCTCGGCGAGGAGAAGAAGCGGAGCCCAATGTTGATGAGCTTGAGGCCGCAATGACAACCGGGGCGGAAGAAGAATTGGCTGCTAAAATGGATGAGGAATAACGGCGAATCGCCAATTCGGGGCGCAAGCCGTATTGATTTGAACCGACAAAGAAGAAAATTTTTGTCGGTTCTTCTATGCATTACTGAAATTTTTTAGTTGTTCTGTGGAACATCGGTTTCTGTAACAAGGAGAGGGAACGTGACAATCACAAGTCAGATGGTGAAAGAGCTGCGGGATAAGACCAATGCCGGCATGATGGACTGCAAAAAAGCATTGACGGAAACCGCGGGCGACATGGAAAAAGCGGTAGATTTGCTGCGGCAGAAGGGATTGGCGGTAGCCGCCAAACGGGCTGGCCGTGAGACTAAGGAAGGAGTGGTTGAATCCTACATTCATGCCGGTGGAAAGCTTGGCGTGATGGTAGAAGTCGGCTGTGAAACCGATTTTGTTGCCAAGACCGATGATTTCAAGGCGTTTGCCAAAAATGTTGCTATGCACATAGCTGCCGCCAACCCGGTTGCGGTCAATCGGGACGAGGTTCCGGCTGAAATCCTGCAACGAGAGAAGGATATCTATGTCAATCAGGCACTTGAGTCGGGAAAACCTCAGCAGATTGTTGAGAAAATAGTTGCTGGTAAAGTTGAGAAATATCTCGCTGAAGTTTGCTTGATGGAGCAGAAATATGTGAAAAATCCTGACTTGACGGTGCAGGATTTGTTGAACGAACTGGTAGCTAAAATGGGTGAGAATATTTCGGTCAAGAAATTTGCCCGTTTCCAGATAGGTTAAGGTGTTCGTTCCGACAATTTGAGCAGGCACAGCATTTTTATCCGTCCCTCTATCGGGTTTCGGATGAGTCGGGGAGCGACAGGATGAAATTTAAACGAGTGCTCTTGAAAATCAGCGGAGAAGCGCTGATGGGGGAGAGAGCTTATGGCATCAGTACCGAGATAATAAAATTTTTATCTCACGAAATCCAGGCATTGCATAATCTCAAGATTGAGCTGGGTCTTGTAGTCGGAGCCGGAAATATTTTCCGCGGAGTTGCCGGAGCTGCCAGTGGCATGGACAGGAGCTCTGCGGACAATATGGGCATGCTGGGTACGGTCATGAATTCCTTGGCTGTGCAGGATGGACTGGAGAGCCTGGGGATACCTGCCAAGGTCATGTCGGCCATTACCATGCTGAATGTTTGTGAACCGTATGAACGCCTAAAGGCGCTTGAACATCTGGAGCAGAAGCGAATCGTCATCTTTGCCGCCGGAACCGGCAACCCCTATTTCACCACTGACACCGCTGCAGTCTTGCGCGCCCTGGAAATCAAGGCCGATGTGATTATGAAAGCCACCAGGGTGGACGGTGTGTACGACCGTGATCCGGAAAAAGACGCCAGCGCCGTTCGATATCATACCTTGACCTATTCCACTGTCCTGCGCGACGACCTTCGGATTATGGACGCCGCCGGCATCTCACTTGCTCGGGACAACAATCTGCCGATCTTCGTTTTTGACATGACCAAACCCGGCAATATCGTTAAGGCGGTCATGGGCGAAGACGTCGGCACCCTAATCACCAACTGACCAACCCACCTCATTCCGGTTCGTCCAATCTTGAGTGCAGCATGCTGCTGTCGCGAGGGTGCTATGACAAACGCTATCATTGATCAACTGAAGGAGAAAATGGCGTCAAGTATCGATGCCTTGAAACGGGAACTGGTGAAGATCAGGACGGGTCGGGCGTCGCTTGCCTTGCTCGACGGTATCAAGGTGAATGCCTACGGTTCCCAGATGCCCATGGACCAAGTTGGAACCATGACGATTCCCGAGAATAACATGATCGCCATCAAACCATGGGACCCGCAACTCCTGCCCGCCATCGAGAAGGCGATCCTTGCCTCCGGATTGGGCCTCACTCCCCAGAGTGACGGCAATGTCGTTCGCCTGACCATTCCGCCGCTTACCGGCGAACGCCGGAAAGAACTGGTCAAGCAGGTCAAGAAGATCGGCGAAGAGTATAAGGTCGCCATCCGCAATGTCCGTCGCGATGCTAACGAAGCATTGAAGAAGTTGAAGAAGGACAAGGAGATCTCCGAGGACGAAATGTTTCGGTTGCAAGAGGAGGCTCAAAAGATGACCGATGGCTCTATCAGCCAGGTCGACGAGATCACCGGGGGAAAGGAAAAGGAAGTGATGGCGGTTTGACGCCCTTGTTTCTCCAGCGACCGTGGTTGAATTTGATACACATACAACCGTTCCCCGCCATGTAGCCATCATCATGGACGGCAACGGGCGCTGGGCCGAGGAGCGACGCCGTCCCCGATTGTTCGGGCATAAGGCGGGCGTGGATTCTGTCCGGGAGATCGTCGAGACCGCGCGCGAGATCGGCATCGAAGTGCTTACCCTCTATGCCTTTTCGACGGAGAACTGGAATCGCCCCTCCAGTGAAGTGAGCGGGCTGATGGGCCTGCTGAAAAACTACCTCCAGTCGGAGTTGCGTACCATGCTGCGCAACGATATTTGTCTGCGCTGCCTGGGCGAGCAGGATCGCCTGCCCGATGACGTCCGAACGGTGCTCAAGCAGACCATCGATGACACCAAGACGTGCCGAAGCATGACCTTGAATCTTGCCTTGAGTTACGGCGGACGCAACGAACTGGTGCATGCCTTCCGGGAAATAGCGAAAAAATGCCAGGAAGGCACCCTCGACTGGCACACTCTATCCGAAACCACCATCAGCGAACATCTGTTCACCGCTGGTCAGCCGGATCCGGATCTGCTGATTCGCACCGGTGGCGAGCACCGCCTGTCCAATTTTCTCCTCTGGCAGGCCTCCTATGCCGAACTCTATTTCACCGAGACACGGTGGCCTGACTTTAAGAAGGCTCAATTCCTGGAAGCCATCTCCACCTTTAACCACAGGCAGCGCAGATTCGGTAGGGTTGGTGCGCAACTGATGGCGGAGTAGAGGGCCATGAACCGCGTCATCCCAGGAATCTGCATGGCCGGAGGGTGGATCTTCCTGCTTTTTTGGGGGTCGGTCGAACTGTTCTGGGCGGTTATCGCCGGCGGGGCCGGTGTGGCACTCTATGAATTTTTCCGCATGACCATGGCCCCGCTTCGGGGCTGGCGGCTGATGGCCACGATCGGTTCCTGCCTTTTACCGGTTCTTGCCGCCTTGTTCGGGCATGGCGACGCGGTGCTTGCCGGAGTGATGGCCAGCCTGCTTGTCCTGGCGGCGGTGGCGCTGCACGGATATGGCGCTATGGACGACGTGCTCAAGTATGCCAGTTATAGCGGTTTTGCCTGTGTCTATATTTCGCTCTGCATGGCCCATATGGTCCTGGTCCGCTTGCTTCCGCAGGGTGCATTCTGGCTGGCCATGCTGGTCGGCATTGTCGCCGGTTCCGACACCGGCGCCTACTATGCCGGCAGGGCCTTTGGCAAGCGTAAATTGTTCCCCCTGATCAGTCCCAAAAAGACGGTGGCAGGAGGAGTCGGCGGGTTGGTTGCCGGTGTCGTTGTTGCCGAGGGTATCAATCTGTTGTTTCCGCAACAAGCCGACCCCCTGATCCTTTTTGGGGTGGCGATTGTTTTGATTCTCATCGGCATTGCCGGGGACTTGACGGAATCAATGATCAAGCGGTCGGTCGGGGTCAAGGATTCGGGCACCATTCTTTTCGGTCATGGCGGGATACTTGACCGTATCGATAGTCTCCTGCTCACCGCACCTGTGCTCTATTATCTGCTCCATTTTGGTTTTTTGTGATGAAGATTCTGCCCTTGCTCGAATCCACCGACTCGTTGTGATGAAGGCCCTGTCCCTACTTGGATCCACCGGTTCGATCGGTCAAAACGTATTGGCAGTGGTGCGCCAGTTTCCCGGTCAATTCCGGATTGTCGGCCTTTCGGCAGGCCGCAACGTCGATCTGCTCGCCGTCCAGGTGCGGGAATTCGAACCGGAGTGTGTCTCTGTAGGCGATCCTGCCCTGGTGGCGGCCCTGGCGGAACAACTGCCCCCGGCCTACCGTTCCCGGATTGTCTCCGGGGTGGAGGGCAATTGTCAGGTCGCCTCTCTCCCTTCGGCGGATATGGTGGTTTCGGCCGTGGTCGGTTCGGTCGGTCTGCTGCCGGCTCTGGCCGCTATTCGTGCCGGTAAGGACCTCGGTCTGGCCAACAAAGAGACCCTGGTCATGGCCGGCCGCCTGATCATGGACGCGGTCCGGACGCACGGGGTTCGCCTCTTGCCCATCGATTCGGAGCACAGCGCCATCTTTCAGGCCCTGGAGGCCGGTCGCCGGGAGGATGTGGCCCGGATTATCCTCACCGCTTCTGGCGGACCGTTTCGTACCTGGAATGCTGAGGCCCTGACCGCGGCGGTCCCGGATCAGGCCCTGGCCCATCCCAACTGGGCCATGGGACGAAAAATTTCGATCGATTCGGCAACACTGATGAATAAAGGGTTGGAGGTAATCGAGGCCCGCTGGCTCTTTGACGTCAGTCCGGAGCAGATTGAGGTGGTGGTCCACCCCCAATCGATTGTCCATTCCCTGGTAGAATACCGGGACGGTTCGGTGGTGGCCCAGTTGGGTATCCCGGACATGCGCATTCCCATTGCCTATGCCCTGTCGTACCCGGAACGGCTCGAGCTGGGGTTGTCTCGGCTCAGTCTGGCGCAATGCGGCGGCCTTGCTTTTGAACCGCCGGACCATCAGCGTTTTCCCGCTCTGCGGATGGCGTATGAGGCCCTGGCCATGGGGGGCGTGAAGCCGGCGGTGCTGAATGCCGCCAACGAGGTTGCAGTCGAGGCCTTCCTCGCCGGCAGGATCGGCTTCACCCAAATTGCGGATATCGTCGGCACGACCTTGAAGCTGATCGGCCAGGACGACGAGCTGGAACTCCAGGCCATCCTTGCGGCAGACCAAGAGGCCCGCATGGTGGCAGAACGGGCAATTCGTGCCGCCTGAACCGGAAACGTAACCGCCTCCTTTCATCCTTTTTCGACACGATCTCTTTCAATTGGCATGAATTCCGTTCTTTCCTTTGTCATTGTCCTCGGCGTTCTTATTTTTGTCCATGAACTCGGCCACTTCCTGCTGGCCAAGGCCTGTGGCGTGCGGGTACTGAAATTCTCCCTCGGGTTCGGCAACAAACTGATCGGCCGGCAGTGGGGGGAGACCGAATACCTCATCAGCGCCTTTCCCCTGGGAGGCTACGTCAAAATGTATGGCGAGCAGCAGGGCGAGGAGGTGCTCCCGGAAGAACAGCACCGCTCGTTTTCCCACAAGGCGGTCTGGCAGCGATTCGGCATTGTTTTCGGCGGCCCCCTGTTCAACCTGGTGTTTGCCGTGGTGCTCTTCTTTTTCATGTTCGTCTTTGCCGGCATACCCGAGCCGGTCGATTCCACCCGAATCGGCGAGGTAACCGCCGGTTCGGTGGCCGACCAGGCGGGCATCAAGGCCGGGGACGTGGTCCGGGCCATCAACGGCAAGCCGACGACCTCCTGGACCCATGTTTCCGAGAGTATCAAGGACAGTGGTGGCCAAGAAGTGACGCTGGTGCTCGATCGCCAGGGGCAGGAACTGACCTTTGTCGCCAAACCTGCCATGCAGAAGGTGAAGAACCTCTTCGGCGAGGAGGTCGGTGAGCGCTACATGCTTGGCATTGTTCGCAGCGACGAGATTCGCTACAAGGACGCCACCGTCGCCGAATCGTGCGAGGCCGCCCTGATCCAGACCTGGAATCTCGGCTATCTGACGGTCATGGGTATTGTCAAGATGATCCAGCAGGTTATTCCGGCCAGCGAGCTGGGCGGACCGATCCGGATCGCCGAACTGGCGGGCCAGCAGATGGAAGCCGGCTGGATGAACCTGCTCTATTTCATGGGGCTGTTGAGCGTCAACCTCGGTATTCTTAACCTGTTGCCCGTGCCGGTGCTCGATGGCGGCCACCTGGTGTTCCTCTCCCTGGAGGCTGTTCGCCGCAAGCCCTTGAGCGACCGGACCATGGAAATCAGTCAGAAGGTCGGCCTCGCTATCCTCGGCACCCTGATGGTGTTTGTGTTTTATAATGACATTCTCCGTCTGGTCAAACGATGGCTGATGTCCTGATCCTGGCGATCGAGACGGCGACCGGATGCGGCGGGGTGGCCCTGACCCGGGGAACCGCCATGACGGGCAAGGTGCTGGCGGAATACACCCTGCAACCCGAGGTCACTCACTCGCGGCGCTTGCTGGGGTCGGTTGCCGCCGTGATGACGACGGCCGGAGTCGGCTGGAACGAACTGGACGGGGTGGCTGTCAGCCAGGGGCCGGGTTCCTTCACCGGGCTGCGGATCGGGATGGCGGCAGCAAAAGGGATAGCCATGGCGACGGGCCTGCCCTTGCTGCCCATTCCCACCCTGGACGGCCTGGCGGCCCAAGTGCCTCCGGGCGACCTGCCCATCTGCTGTTTGCTCGATGCGCGGAAGCAGCAGGTGTATGGTGCCTTGTACCGGTATCAGGAGGCCTGTTGGCGCCGGAGCGGTCCATTTCTTGTTCTGCGGCCCGAGGAGCTTCTGCAGCACATCCACGAGCCGACCCTGTTGATCGGGCCCGGTCTCCAGGCGTGCCGGTCCGAGATGGCCGCCCACCCGCAAGCGCGGTTAACGGATGCGGGATTCCTGCATCCCAGGGCGGCGACGATCGGTTTCTGCGCCGCCAGGCTGCTGGCGGACGGGACAGGCGGCGAAGCAGGGGAGATTGTCCCCCTCTATGTCCGGGCCTCGGAGGCGGAGTTGAATTTGCGCACCATGGCTGGAACGATGCAAGGAGCGGTATGATCACCCGGAGAACAACCCGCCAAATTTATGTTGGCCCGGTGGCCATCGGCGGCGGCGCGCCCATCGCCGTCCAGTCGATGACCAACACCAAGACCGATGACGTCGAGACCACGGTCCGGCAGATTCACGAGCTTACGCGGGCCGGATGCGAAATCGTCAGGGTGGCGGTTCCGGATATGGCCGCCGCCCGGGCTATCACCGCGATCAGGGCGCAGATCACCATCCCCTTGATTGCCGATATCCATTTCGATGGACGGCTGGCGGTGGCAGCCCTGGAGCACGGCGCCCAAGGCATCCGCATCAATCCGGGCAACCTCGGCGGGCCGGATAAGCTGGCCCGGGTGGTGGACGCCGCCAGGCAGCATCGGGTACCGATCCGGGTGGGGGTCAATTCCGGCTCCATCGAGAAGGGCCTGCTCGCCCGCTACGGCTATCCCTCCCCGGAACGGCCGGATGCCCTGATCGAGAGTGCGCTCGGCAATGTCCAGCTCTTGGAGGAGCAGGGATTTTTCGACATCAAGATCTCGATCAAATCCTCGGATTGCCTGACCACCATCGCCGGCTATCGCCTGCTGGCAGAGAAGACCGACTATCCCCTCCACCTCGGGGTGACCGAGGCGGGCGGGCTTATTGCCGGTACGGTCAAGTCCAGTGTGGCCCTGGGGATTCTGCTGGCCGAGGGGATCGGCGACACCTTCCGGATTTCGCTCACCCGCGATCCGGTGGAGGAGATCCGGGTCGGGTATGAATTGCTGCGCGCCCTGCGCATCCGGGAGCGGGGACCGGAGCTGATCTCCTGCCCCACCTGCGGCCGGACCCGGATCGATCTGTTCTCGTTGGCGGAAACCGTGGAGCGGCATCTGCAAACCATGCAGTCGCCACTCAAGGTGGCGGTGATGGGCTGCGTGGTCAACGGACCGGGCGAGGCCAGGGAAGCGGACATCGGCATTGCCGGCGGCCATGGGGTCGGGATTATTTTTAAAAAAGGCGAAATCTACCGGAAGGTCGCGGAGGCGGAACTGCTGCCGGTCTTTCTGGAAGAGCTGGAAAAACTGGAAGCCGAACGCAAAGCCGGCGCTTGAATCTGCGCCACCACAGCGGTTCTGATAGTCTTGTTTGCATGTGCACGGAGAGACGATATGCGTTATTCACAGATGTTGTTGCCCACCACCAAGGAAACCCCGTCAGAGGCCGAAGTCGTCAGCCATCAGCTTTTGGTGCGAGGCGGGTTCATCCGCAAGCTGACCTCGGGGATGTACACTTATCTGCCCATGGGGTTTCTTGCCCTGCAAAAGGTGACCGGGATCGTCCGCGAGGAGATGAACCGGGCCGGGGCCCAGGAAATCCTCATGCCCATGGTGCAGCCGGGCGATCTGTGGCAGGAATCGGGGCGATGGAAGAAGTACGGGCCGGAACTGCTCCGTTTCCGCGACCGGCATGACCGCGACTACTGCCTCGGGCCGACCCACGAGGAGGTGGTGACCGATATCGCCCGTCGCGAATTGCAGTCCTACCGGCAATTGCCGATCAATCTTTACCAGATCCAGACCAAGTTCCGCGACGAGATCCGGCCGCGCTTCGGCCTGATGCGGGGTCGCGAGTTCGTGATGAAGGACGCCTATTCCTTCGATGTCGATGACGCCGGCGCCAGCCGCAGTTACGAGATCATGCGCCAGGCCTATACCCGCATCTTCGAACGGTGTGGCCTGGAATTCCGGGCGGTGGAGGCCGACAGCGGCGCCATCGGCGGCTCCTATTCCCACGAGTTCATGGTCCTGGCCGAGACCGGCGAGGACACCCTGGTGATCTGCGATGCCTGCCCCTATGCCGCCAATGTCGAGAAGGCGGCCATCACCCCGGATCCGGCCACTCCTTCGGAGGTTCCCCTGGCCGAGCTGGTCAAGATGGCCACCCCAGGCATGAAGCAGGTGGACAAGGTGGCCGCATTCCTCAAGGTTCGGCCCACCGATGTGATCAAGACCATGATCTACCTGGCCGACGGCGTGCCGGTGGCGGCCCTGGTGCGCGGCGACCGCGAGGTGCAGTCGGTCAAGCTGAAAAACCTGCTGGGCGCGGGCGATGTCGAGTCCTTGAACGAAGACCAGGTCTGGCAGCAGACCCGTCTGCCGGTCGGCTATCTGGGGCCGATGGGGTTGGAGCTCCGGGTGGTGGCCGATCAGGAGGTGATGCGCATGGTCAATGCGGTGGCCGGGGCCAACGAAAAGGGCTTCCATTGCACCGGCGTCAATCCAGGCCGCGACTTTACCCCCGATGTGGTCGGCGACCTGCGGCAGATCGCGGCCGACGATTGCTGTCCCGTCTGCGGCGGCAGCCTGCGCCTGAAAGAGGGGATCGAGGTCGGCCACATCTTCAAGCTCGGGACCAACTATTCCGAGGCTATGGCAGCCACCTTCCAGGACAGCGACGGTCAGGAGAAACCCTTTATCATGGGCTGCTACGGCATTGGTGTCAGCCGGGTGGTGGCGGCGGCCATCGAGCAGAACCACGACGCCAAGGGCATCATTTTTCCGGTGCCGCTGGCCCCCTTCCAGGTGATCGTCCTCAACCTCGGTCCCAAGGACGAGGCCTCCTGCCGGGCCGCGGATGGGCTGTACCACGACCTCCGCGCCCAGGGACTGGATGTCCTCTACGATGACCGCGACGAGCGGCCCGGTTCCAAGTTCAACGACGCCGACCTCCTCGGCATCCCCTACCGGCTGACCGTGGGCAAAACCTTCGAGAAGGAAGGCAAGGTGGAGTTGCGCTCCCGCAAAACCGGGGAGACCCAGGTTCTGGCCCTGGACGAGGCGGTCGGCCATATCGCCGGACTTGTCCGGCAAGCCCTTTCCTGATCGACAAGGAATCTGCCTTCACGCACAGCGGATTGGAACGATGTCGGACATTAAACCCCTTCTCTCCCTGGCCTCGGCCTATCTCAACGGGGTCGATCTGGCTCCGTTGACCAGGGCCTACGAGTTCATTTGTGAGCGCCACGCCGACCAGCGCTATGTCACCGGCGAACCCTATGTCGATCATCTCTTGGCCGTGGCTTCGAGCCTGGCCTCGATGAAGCTTGACTTGGACACCATTATCGCCGGCTTGCTCCATGGCGTGATCAAAGAAAACCTCGCCACCCTGGACGAGCTGAAAAAGAAATTCGGTGAGACCGTTGCCAATATTGTCGACGGCGCCACCCGGATCACCAATGTCCGTTACAATTCGCACCTGGCCCACGAGGCGGAAAACATCCGCAAGCTCCTCCTGGCCATGGGGGCGGACATCCGTGTCCTCCTGGTCAAGCTGGCCGACCGGTTGCAGGACATGCTCAACCTCGATGCGGTCGACGAGAAGGAGCGGCGCGCCAAGGCCCGTGAGACCATGGACCTCTATGCCCCGCTGGCCAGCCGCATCGGTATCGAGTGGCTTAAGCGCGAATTGGAGGACCTGGCCTTCAAATACCTCTTGCCGGTCGAGTATGCCGATCTGACCGCCCATCTTGAGAGCACCTTGACCGAGCGCCAGGTCTATGTGAACGAGGTCATCGAGATCTTGTACGCCAAGCTCAGGGCGAACAAGATCGAGCCGGTACGGATTATCGGCCGTCCCAAGCACATCTATTCGATCTACAAGAAACTGGTCGCCCAGAAGATCCCCCTGGAGCAGGTCTACGACAAGGTGGCCTTTCGGATTATCGTCCGCACGGTCAAGGAATGCTACCAGGCCCTGGGGTCCGTCCATGCCGACTGGACACCGGTCCCGGGCCGGATCAAGGACTGGATCAGCGCGCCGAAGTCGAACAACTACCAATCGCTCCATACGACGGTGGCGGGTCCGCTCGGCCATTTCATCGAGATTCAGATCCGCACCGAGGAGATGGACCGGGTCGCCCAGGAAGGCGTGGCCGCGCACTGGGCCTACAAGGAGGGGCAGAAGATCACCAGCGGCGACGCCCGGCTGTTCAAGGATCTGAAGCGGTTGGTCCAGTCGCTGCAGGAGGTCGAGGATCCGAACGAGTTCATGGAATCGGTACGCGGCGAGCTGTTCGAGCCGGATGTCTTCGCCCTGACCCCCACCGGCGAGGTCCGCGAATTGCCGCGGGGGAGCACGCCGATCGATTTCGCCTACGCCATCCATACGGCGGTCGGTGACACCTGCGTCGGGGCCAAGGTCAACGGCCAGATCGTCCAGCTCAAGCATGAACTGCAAAGCGGTGACATCGTCGAGATCCTCACCCAGAAAAACCAGCATCCCCGTCGCGCCTGGCTGCAACTGGTCAAGACCAGCAGGGCTCGGACCCGGATCCGGCAATATCTCCGGCGCGAGGAAAAGGAACGCTCCCTGAAGCTGGGCCGCGAGATCTGCGAGCGGGAGTTGAAGAAGTACGATGTCAATATCCGCGGCCTGCTGAAAAGCGGGCATCTGCGCCTCTTGCTCAAGCAGCTCAACTGCCAGTCGCTGGAAGATCTCCTGGTCCGGGTGGGCAACGGCTCCATCACCGTCCCCCATCTGGTGCGGACGCTCCAACCCGAGGAATTCCGTGAAGCCGAAGAAAAGCGGCGGATGGCGGAGATGGTCGAGCGGGCGCAGCGGGCGGCCGGGGAGAACCGGGCGAATGCCTCCAGGCGGAATGTGATCGACATCGACGGCGTCGACGGCATGCTGGTCAAGGTCAGCCAGTGCTGTCGACCGGTTCCCGGCGACCCTATTCTCGGCTTTATCACTACCGGTTCCGGAATCTCCATCCATAAGGCCGACTGCCAGAACCTGCTGGCCACCGATCCGACCCGTTGGCTGGAGGTCACCTGGTCCGGTTCGCCGCAGGCCGCACACCGGGCAGCACTACGGATTCGGGCGGAAAATCGCAAGAGCCTGCTGGCCGACATCAGCTCCACCATCAGCGCCGACGATGCCGATATTGTCGAGCTGAATGCCCGCACCACGATGGAAAACATCGCCGAACTCGATGTCCTGCTCGACGTGATCAATCTCAAGCATCTGCAGATCCTGCAGCAGCATCTCCTGCAAATGCCGGAGGTGATCGAGGTCCGGCGCCGCTAGCGGTCCGGTCGACGATGTCGAACGGAGCAAGCCGATGACACACCTGGTCTGCGAGGTCTGCGGCAATGAGGTCGAGGCCGAAGGAACGCAGTGCCCCTTTTGCCAGACGGAACGCAGCCCCCGGCCGCCAGGCGCATCCGGGCCGCTCCACCGGGTAGTCAACCTGGAAAAGGGAATGCCGCTGGTCCAGCAGGCGCTTGACCGGCTGGAAACGGAACTCACGCTGGGCAGTAGGCAAGGGTTCAAGGCGTTGACCCTGATCCACGGCTACGGTTCCAGCGGCACGGGCGGGGCGATCAAGGCAGCGGTGCAGCGCCAGTTGCAGTTTTATCGCCTCCAGGGCAGGATCAAAGAAATCATCCCCGGTGAGGAGTTTGAGGGCCGCTCCGGGCGCGGCCGCCAACTGCTGCGCCGCTTCCCTTTTTTGGCCGGACACCGCGATCTTGGTCGCGCCAATCCCGGCATCACTCTGATCATCTTGTAATCGAGACGGGTACGACCGCTTCTTGGCGGTGGCCTGCTGTTCCTTACCCCAAAAACGATGGAGGAAGTATGCGAAGCGGTAATCGCCCGGCCGGTGGCTTGCGCCCGGTCAGCGTGGAATACGGTGTTCAGCCCCATGCCGCCGGCTCGGTTCTGATCCGGATGGGGCATACCCATGTGCTCTGTGGCATAACGGTCGAGGACAAGGTGCCGCCCTTTCTCAAGGACCGGGGCCAGGGCTGGATCACCGCCGAGTACGGCATGCTGCCCTGCGCCACCCACAGTCGGGGCAGGCGGGAGGCGGTGTCCGGGCTTTCCGGCCGGACCCATGAAATCCAGCGGCTGATTGGCCGCTCTCTGCGGATGATGCTTGACTTGCGCCTCTTGGGTGAACACACCCTGCGCGTCGATTGCGATGTACTGAACGCCGACGGCGGCACCCGCTGCGCCTCGATCACCGGGAGCGCCCTGGCAGTGCGGATGGCGCTGACCGGAATGGTGGCGCAGGGCAAACTGCCCGTCATGCCGCCACTGCTGCCGGTGGCGGCTGTCAGCGCCGGCGTGGTTGCCGGGCAACCGGTGCTGGATTTGGACTATAGCGAGGACTCGGCCGCCGATGTCGACGCCAATTTTGTCATGAGTCGCGACGGCCGCTGGATCGAGGTCCAGACCACCGCCGAAGGTGCACCCTTCCAGCCGGATCTGTTCACGGCCATGGCGGGTCTGGCCTCGGAGGGCATCCGGCAGTTGTTCGCGTTCTGGGATTTGGAAGGCCGGGATAAGGGGGCGCTGCGACTATGAACCGGCCGATGGCGGTTCAGTCGATGAGGGCGGAAAATTTGATCGCTTCCAGGTAGATATCGTAGATTTTTCCAGCATTTACCCGGAGCTTGCCCAGAGCGCGCAGGCAGTCATCCGTCCGGCCTTGCTCATAGGCCATGACCGCGTCGAGAAAGGGAACGAGCGGACCCTGCCGCAGGGTCAGCGCCTCCTTGATTCCGTCGGAAAGCGGCAGTTTTTCCATCATCTGGGCCATCGGCGCATCGAGGAGGGCGTCGAGGAGGGAGAAAAGCCCGAGAAGAAACAGCTCGGAGGCATCCGCCTGTTGATACTCCTCGGCCAGCAATTCGCAGAAACGGGCCCTGACCAACGACAACCGCACCAGTTCCGGGGGCTTATCCGCCGCCAATTCCGAGATGATCACCAGGGTCACAAACCGTCTGATTTCCCGCTCTCCCAGATAAATAATGGCCTGCCGGATGGATTCCACCTGTTTGAGCAGGTAGAAGTAGGCCGAGTTGATATAGCGCAGCAGTTTGTAGCTGATAGCCACATCGGTTGCAATGATCTGTTCGAGTTTGGCAACGGAGGTCTCCCGCTTGTTGACCTCGGCCACCAGTCTGAGCAGGTTGATCTTGTTCGAGGCAACCTCGGTGATGCGCAGGGATTCGGGACGGGCAAAGAAATAGCCCTGGAAATAATTGAATCCCAGTTTTCTGGCGTGCTCCAGTTCTTCGTAACTTTCGACCTTTTCGGCAAGAAATTTCAGATTGAAGTGCGCCAGACGGTGCATGGTCCGTTCAATTTCATCCGAGGTCGAGAGCTGGTAATCGATTTTGACGATGTTGACCAGCTCGATCAGGGGCAACAGTTCCTTGGCAAAGACAAAATCGTCGAGAGCGAGAATATATCCCTGCCGGGACAGGGCTCGGCAGGCCGCCAGCACCTCGGGGGAAGGCGGGACATCCTCGAGGATTTCCACAATGATCTTGTTCTTCGGAAAGGAAGCGGCAATCTCTTTGACCAGGAGATTCGTGGTGAAATTGATGAAACAGGGGGTGTTGCCGGCGATTTTGTCGATGCCTTCGGTGAGAAAGGTGGTGGAAAGCAGACTGGTGGTAGCCCGGTCGCCGCTGAGTTCGCCCAGGTGCAACCCCAGGGTCTGGCGGAAAAGCAGCTCATAGGCAAACAGCTTTTTATGAATATCAAAGATGGGCTGCCGGGCTATATAAACATCCATCGCGCCTCAAGAGGGACTCCGAGATTTTTTTGTTTGCAAACGGAGTATAGAGGAAAAAGCACCCTCCACCAAGAACTATCGCGGGGTTACGGAAGAAGCCGGAGCAGGGCCATGCCATCCGGAGTGACCGGTTCCGCTTGATGCAAGGCCTCGATGGCGGCCAGGGAGATAAACCGGCCGTAATCGATCTCTTCCGCCTGCAGGGTGAAGGGGCCCTCGTTGCTGCAGGAAAAGATGCGTCCCCACACCCGGTTGGTCTCGTCCTCGAAGTACTGATCAAACAGGTGCTTGAGTTTGACCCCGGAGACCCCCAGTTCCTCCCGCAGCTCCCGCACCGCCGACTCCAGATAGGTTTCGCCGGCCAGCACCACACCGCCGGCGGCCAGATCCCAGTAGCCGGGATAAATATCCTTGGTGAGGGTGCGTTTTTGGATGAATAGTTCACCTTTCCGATTGAAAACCAGGATGTACGAGGCCCGGTGGATGAGCTTCTGCTGCCGCATGATCCGGCGGCTGACCGCACCGATGGGGGTATTGTCGCGATCGACGATCTCGACCAGTTCTTCGGCCGGGTTGGCGGTCATGATTCCCCCTGCACGACAGGTGCTTGCTCCTCTTGATGCTGGAACTCCCAGCAGCGGTGGATGCGGCGGTTGCGCTGAAAATCGAAGGGCACGGTCTCGTCACTGATTTCCCGCACCGCAAAGGCCTGCAACAGCGATTCGTCCAGCTTGAATTTGCGGAAATTGGTGGAAAAAATCAGGGTGCCGCCCTTGGCCAGACGCTGCATGGCCAGGCGAAGCAAGGTGGGGTGATCCTTCTGTACGTCAAAGGTCTGCTTGCGGTGCCGGGCATTGGAGAAGGTGGGCGGGTCGACAAAGATCACTCCGAAGCGCTCGTGATTCTGCTTGAGCCAGTCCAGGCAATCGGCCTCGATGGTTTGGTGCAGCGGACCACCGAAACCGTTGAGCGCCAGATTGGCCCGAGCCCGGGTGAGATAGGTCTCGGAGATGTCGACCGTGGTGGAGGCGGTGGCCCCGCCCATGGCGGCATGGACCGTGGCGGTCCCGGTGTAGGCGAAGAGGTTGAGAAAGGTCTTGCCCTGGGCCAAGTGGCTCAAACGAGCCCTGGTGTTGCGGTGGTCGAGAAACAGCCCGGTATCCAGGTAATCGGTGAAATTGACCAGAAAACGGCCACCGCCTTCATGCACCTCGTACAACGCCCCGGTTCCCGGCTTTTTCTGGTACTGCTGCGTCCCTTTCTGCTTTTGCCGGGTCTTGATGAAGATCCGGCTGCGGGGGACATCGAACACCGAGCGAATCACCTGCAGGGCCAGGCTGAAACGCTGTTCCGCCTTGTCCGGATTGACGGAGGCCGGCGGCGCATATTCCTGGACATGGATCCACTCCTCGTAGAGATCGACCGCCAGGTTGTATTCCGGGATGTCGCCGTCGTAGAGGCGAAAACAGGTGATTCCTTCCTCCCGTGCCCAAGGCAGGAGGGTGGCACAGTTTTTGACCAGCCGGTTGGCGAAATCCTCGCCGGGGCTGCCGGCTGCCACGGGTGACGGCGTCCAGGAAGGGGGTGTTTTTTCCTCGACGAGTTGACTGTCTCGGCCCACCAAAAGCTGGCATTTGATCGGGCCGTTGAAGAGCCGGTGCCGCTCTTGCCACTGCATGCCGGTCATTTCGGCCAGATCGGGATTGGCGGTGAAGAACCCCAGGGTCCAGCCGGGGAACTGGTCGCGGAAGGTGCGGCCCAGGCAGCGGTAGAGGTATTTCACCGTCTCTTTGTCCGCCAGCCGTTCGCCGTAGGGCGGATTGGTCAGCATGCAGCCCCTGGGCGCCGGCGGCTGCAACCGCGCCAGTTGCCGCTGCTTGATGATAATCACCTCGCGCAGGCCGGCGGCAATCACGTTCTTGCGGGCCGCCGCCACCACCTTGGGATCGGCGTCGTAGCCGATGAATTGCGGCCAGGGTGCAGGGATGCCCCGGCTTTCGCGATCAAGGGCCTCCTGCACCAGCCGCTCCCAGAGTGTCGGGTCGTGCCTGTTCCAGGCCATGAAGCCGAAGGTTTTGCGCAGCAGGCCGGGGGCGCTGTCGCTGAGCATCAGGGCCGCCTCGATCAACAGGGTGCCGCTGCCGCACATCGGATCGAGCAGCACCGGCTCAGCCGTGGCCCGCTCCAACCAGCCCGAGAGGCGGACAATGGCGGCGGCCAGGGTCTCCTTGAGCGGCGCCTCGCCGCTGCCGGTGCGATAGCCGCGCCGGTGCAGGCTCTCGCCGGAGAGGTCCAGGGACAGCGAGGCCCCGGTCCCCTGGACATGGAGATTGATGCGGATATCGGGGTGGAGGGCGTCCACGTCCGGGCGCTTGCCGAAGCGCTTGCGGAACTGGTCGACGATGGCGTCCTTGATCCGCAGCGAGGCGAACTGGCTGTGGTTGAGGGCGGCGTTGACCAGGGTGGTGTGGACGGCAAAGGTCGACTTCCAGGTGAAGTGGTCGTCCCAGAGGATGGTGCCGGCGTGGGTGTAGAGGGCGTCCGGGTCGGGGGCGTCGAAATGCGCCAGTTCCAGGAGGATGCGCGAGGCAAAGCGCGACCAGAGGCAGGCCCGGTAACCGGTTTCCAGATTGCCGGTCCAGGAGACCGCCCCCGGATGAGAGGCGATCGCTTCGCCGCCGAAACCGGCGATCTCCTCGGCGACCAACGGTTCCAGGCCGGACCCGCAGGTGGCGGTGAATCGCAGAGGTTGTTTTTTTCTTTTTTTGGCGGTTGGGTGTGCGGGAAGCATGAATTTTCAGATGAACAAGGTGTGGATGGGCCGACGAACGCAACCGCATCAATGACGGGTTTGCGGGATGCGTAGCCACTGCCAACCGCTACGAATCGTTGAATCTCTTGACAAGGCAGGTAACCTGTGCGAACCATAGGATTGAGCCGGGGCTGCCCGGCAACCGGTTTGCGGAACAGGTCTGTCAGGGGCGCAACATAGTCAAACTCTGGCGGGAAGTAAACAAGAACAAGGTGTTCGGCCGGATTCTTCCCCGATGTCCCGCCTAAAGCGAACAGAGCGGCTGACGAAGCCCGCTTTCTACGGCCATGACGATTTTTTCTTTTCTTTCCAACCCGCCGGTCATGCTAGCCCTGATCTACGTTGGCATGGTGGCGCTGGTACTGGTGCTCTATCGACTGCAGCGCCGGGCGCTCGCCGCCTCCCGCCGGGACGAGCAACGGAGGGCGGATGCGGAACATCGCTTTACGCTCGCCTTTCAGCACAACACGGTTCCCATGTGTATCAGTGAATGGGATGGAACGATTCGCGACGTCAATCAGATCTTCTGCGAATTATCGGGATATTCGCCCGAGGATTTGACGGGCAAGAACAGTATCGCTTTGGGGTTGTGGTTGAGGCCCGAGGAGCGGACCCGGATGCTGACCCTGTTACGCCAGCAGGGGTGGGTCCGGGATATGGAGGTGGAATTCCGCAACAAGGCCGGGGGAATTGTGCCGACCCTGTTTTCCGTTTCGCTGTTGAATATTGACGGCAAGACCTGCCTGCTCTGCAGCATTCACGATCTCACCCTTGCCCGGGAAATGGAGGAGAAAAACCGGAGGCTTGAGCAGCAACTGGCCCAGACCAAAAACCTTGAAGCCATGGCGGTCTTGGTTGGCGGGATTGCCCATCAGTTCAACAACATCCTCACCAGCATCACCGGTTATGGCGAATTGGCTCTGGATGATGTGGACGCCGATTCGCAGACCGCCGGTGACCTGGAGAAAATTCTTGCCAAGGCAGATGAAGCCAAGCGGCTGGTGGCCCAGATTCTCTATTTCAGCAGAGAGCAGCCCCAGGAAAAACAACGCATTGAACTCGCCGGATTTGTTCGCGATATTGTCCGGGAAATACGCAAACAGGTCTCTGGAAGCCTGAGGGTCGAGACCAGGTTGAGTGGGGACGTCGCCTGGATGCTTGCCGATCCGGTCACCCTGCGACTGGCGGTTGTCAACATCTGTCGGAATGCCATCGAGGCCATGCCCAAGGGCGGGGTGTTGATTATCGGCATGCAGTACCCTCCCGGAGCGGGCGAACGCTTTGCCGATGTGGATGCTGATTTGCCGGCGGGCAAATACGCCCATCTTTTCATCAAGGACAAGGGGCAGGGGATGGATCATCGGACCCTTGAGCGCATTTTCAATCCCTTTTTCACCACCAAGCAACCGGGGCAGGGAACAGGTATGGGATTGTCGGTGGCCTATGGTATTCTCCAGGCCCATGACGGCATCATCAGGGTCAATAGCCGGGAGGGGCATGGCTCGACCTTTCATCTTTTCTTGCCGGTAGTCGGTGGAGACGACAATGAACAGGAGTGAAGACGAGATCCCCTTGGTTTCGCAAGACGGTAGGATGACGCGCGAACAGGGACACGCCTTGAAGAACATCTTCAGCATCATCATTGCCAATGCGGAGATGGTGGGAGAAGAACTGGAGGCATCCGGACAGATGCAACGGCGGCTGGAGCGGATCAAGGAGGCCTGTCGACGCGGCGAGGAACTGGTGCAACAGATCCGCACTCCCGAAGGTCTTCGGGGGCATTCCTCGCAGCCTCAGGCCAGCGAGAAGCCGGCGACAGCCACCCCGCCCGGACATATTCTGGTGGTGGATGACGAGAAGGATATCGTTACCATCATCAGCCGCTATCTCCTCAAGGAGGGGTTGACCGTGCAAGGGATGACCGATAGCCGGCTTGCCTTGGAACAGGTGCAGGCCAATCCGTTCGCCTTTGATCTGTTGCTCACCGATGTGGACATGCCGCATCTCTCGGGGGCAACCCTGTGCAGGGGGGTACATGCTGTCCGGCCGGATCTGCCGGTTCTCATGGTCACCGGTTATGACCGCCACTTTTCGGGGGAACAACTGGCCGATCTGGGGGTCGGAGAACTGTTGATGAAACCGTTGAACCGGCAGGCGCTGCTGGCGGCGGTTCGCCGGCTATTGGCGCCTTGACATTTTCCTAATCAGCGTATGTAATGAATATGATGTGTAACGGGCTATCGATTCGTTTTTTTCGAGTTATCCTCGCATTACCCCCTCCCAAGGAAAAGGTGCATGGCGACGGTTCTGATCATTGACGATGACCAGCTTTTTGCTGAGACAGTCGCTGATAAGCTCGACAGTCTCGGGTACGGTTCCCATGCCGTACCTACCCTCGCCACCGGGCTGGAAGCGGCCGGCAAGGGAAAGTACGACATTGTCCTGCTCGATGTCTATCTGCCCGACGGCAACGGCCTGCAGGTGATCGATCAGTTACGATCGGTCCCCTCTGAACCGCAGGTGATCATCATTACCGGTCAGGGGAATCCGGATGGGGCGGAACTGGCCATCCGTCACGGCGCCTGGTGCTACCTGGAGAAAAACTCCATCGTCAAGGAGATTGCCTTGCCTCTGACCAGGGCCTTGCAGTACCGGCAAGCCCTGTCCTGTCAGAAGGCGGTCCTTAAAACGGTGGAGCGCGATCAGTTGGTCGGTGAAAGCCCCCGGTTTGCGCACTGTCTTGAAATTTTGGCCAAGGCGGCGGCAGCGGAAGCCAGTGTGCTTATTTCCGGTGAATCGGGAACCGGCAAGGAAGCCTTTGCCCGCGCCATTCACGCCAATAGCCGCCGGAAAAACGGCAATTTTGTGGTGGTCGACTGCACAGCCCTCCCCGAGCAGCTGGTGGAAAGCGTCTTGTTCGGCCATGTCAAAGGGGCCTTCACCGGCGCCGACCGGGCCAATCGAGGCTTGATCCGGCACGCGGACAAAGGGACGCTTTTCCTTGATGAAATCGGCGAGCTGCCGTTGTCGATCCAAAAGAGTTTTCTCCGCGTTCTCCAGGAACGGACCTTCTGTCCGGTCGGCAGCCAGGAGGAGTGCAAGAGCGATTTTCGCCTGATCTGCGCCACCAACCGGGACCTGGTCAGCATGACCAATCAGGGGCTGTTCCGAGAAGATCTGCTCTACCGGCTTCGAGGCTTGTCTTTGAACCTGCCGCCTCTGCGTGATCGGGAGGGCGATATTCCACTTTTGGTTGAGCATTTTCTCCAGCGTTTGGTTCAGCGCTACGGCCAGGACAAAAAAGAGTGTCTTCCCGATTTCATGGACTACCTCACGTGCTACACGTGGCCGGGCAATGTTCGCGAGCTGTCCCAGGCGATTGAATCGGCCTTCGCGCAGGCTGTGTATTCTCCCCTTCTGTTCACCCAGCACTTGCCGGTGCATATCCGGACCGCCCATGCCCGCGCCAGTGTCAGTGGGCAGGAGGCCACTTTTACCCCCTCCCACCCCTCCGAAGTGACTGTCCTTTCCTGGCGCGAGGCCAAGGACGCCTTCGAGCGCGACTACACCAACCGTCTCTTGCGGCAAAGCGACGGCAATATCATGGAAGCGGGACGTCTTTCCGGGCTGTCCCGGACCCGCCTCTACCAGTTAGTAAATAAGTATTCGCAAACCTGATCCGTTCATTCCCTCCTGCCTCGGCTGACGAAGAACCAAGCGGCATCAACAGTTTCTTTCCCCGTTCTTTTGGCGAAGTACATCTGAAGCGGCACAAGTTTCCAGCCCAACCGTCTCTGTATCGATTGCTGTCTCCACCGAACCGGGCAACACGGAGATCGGAACTGGAGAGGACGTTGCCTATCGGCTTTTCAAGATAGTTGGTGTCCACATTTCTTAACATCATCCCCTTTTGTTAACAGTTTCCGGCCACTTATTTCGGCGCGGCATTTTTTGTGCATGTCCTGATTTTGTTTGCGCCGCAAGCCTTTCAGGATTCTTTGCCGCTCCTTGCGGGAACAGGCATGGCCTTTGCCTCTCTGGATGAAAACGGCAACCGTGTTTGGCTGCCGCCATGCAGAGAAAAGGGGCTGAAATGAATGTCTTGCTTTATACCACCAAAAATTCGGAAAGCGGCGAACGGTTGAAGCAATCTATCGAGGCGCTGAACTCACTGGAAACATTGACCGATTGTTGGAACATTTCCGATCTGATCCACGAATTGCAGATGCCCGGGCCGCTTCCGGAAACGGTCATCCTGCAGGCGGCGAACACGCAGGAACTCACCACCTTGGCATCTTTCCGGTCTCGCTTGGAGCAGGTGTTTTTCATCCTGGTGCTGCCTGATGCCGATGCGGACACTGTTGCCCGGGGGCATCAGTTGCGGCCTCGGTTCATTGCCTATCAGGACAGCGATTTCAGTGAGGTGGGAGCGGTGCTGGATCGCATTGAGAGCAAACACCGGCGCAATCCCATCGGTGGATTCTTGTGTAACCCATAGACGGAAAAATCCTATGAACCAGGAACAGCTTTTTGCCTCTTTTATCCTTGATCGCCGGGCCGGGATCGAAATTGCCCTGCCGGCGGAGCAGGTGATCGAGGCCTTGCCGATCAGCGCCCCGATCCAGCCTCTGCCCACCGCAGCCTTTTTTCTGGAGGGCATCATGCCGCTGCGCGGTGATGTCATCCCGGTGATCAATCTGAAAAAACGCCTGGCCTTACCGGAAACGAGTTACGGCCCCGACGCCAAGGTGGCGGTCATCCAGTATAACGCCAAGCACTACGGTTTGTTGTTTGACGATATCCGTGATGTCCTTCGGGTCCCGCCGGAGGCAATCGAACATCTCGATCCCTTTCTTTTGTCCGAGGAGACAGTGATTGTCGATTTGATCAAATTGGAGCAGAGCCGACGCACCTTGGAGCTGCTCGATCTGCGGCGCTTGTTTCCTGATGGCGGGGCCGCGATCGACAATGTGCTCGATCAGAAAGAACAGGCCTCCCCGGTGCAGCGCACCTATTCGCAATTTGTCATCTATACCTGCCGCAATCAGGTCTATGGCATCCCGGTGGGCGACGCCCGGGAGATCTGCTTTTTCACCGATATCGATCAGACCTTCAAAAGCGGCAAGGTGGAGGGGGCGCTGCAACTGCGCGGTCAGACCATTCCCGTGTTGTCCAGTGCCGCCCTGCTTGGCTGCTTTGACGAGACGCTCAATCCCACCGAGGACAGCAGGATTCTGGTAATGCAATCCGGGGCGCTGTCCTTCGGCCTGATTGTCGATAAAATTCATCAGATCCTGGTGGTGGCGGACGATGAGATCCTGCCCATACCAGGACAGCATCTGCCCCATCTGCTCGGGGTATGCAATTGTAAAAAATATAACAATATCATGTTAATCGATGTGCAGGAGCTGATCGGTCCCCAGGTGGACAGGATCACCGCCATGTCCCGGTTGCGCAAAAAGGACGAGGAGGGCGGTGAGGAGACCGTTGCAACCAGGCATGTCATTACCGAGCATTGTTATCTGGTGTTCGCCATCGGCAAACACTACGCGATAGAACTCAAGGATGTGCAGGAGATCATCGATTGTGGCGATTTCATGGAGATCGCCAGTGGCGGCGGGTTGGTGCAGGGGATCATTAACCTGCGTGGCCGAATCGTGCCGGTAATCAGTCTGCGCAGCTTCTATCACTGTGCTGAGCAGAACGTGGTCAGCAAGGAACCCAGCCGGGACGACAAGCTGATCATCGGTCGGTCGGGAGGCAACCTGATCGCCCTTCTGGTCGATGAAATCAGTACCATTTATAAGCAAGAGCGGTTTCACGCCACGCCCTCGCTGCGGCCTGAACTGCAATCGAAAAAGGACACTCTTGATCGGCTGATCGAATTTATCAACGGCAATGGCATGAAGGAGCATGTGTTGGTTGTCAATGTCGCCAATATCCTGCACCACCATCTCCGGATTCCCGATCAGGAGATGGCAATGCCCGAGGCGGCAAGGGAGGAAGACCGGGTCTCGGTCGAGCAACCCTAACTCCAGTGAACACAGGGAATTTGGATGAATATTGAACGGGTAAAAACAATGGAGGAAACAATGGCAACTGGAGAGAAAATGAGTGCTGGCATGGATCTGTCCTTGCTTGAGACCGCGGATGGACCCGGTTTCCTGGTCGATGGCAAACGAACCATCACCTGGGCCAATCCGGCGTTTTTCAGTACCTTCGGCCTGATCGCCAAAGATGTGATCGGCAAGATGACCTGCGAGGAATCCTGTAACCTGCACCTGTGCGGCACCAAGGATTGCCCGGTGGACAAGGCCGCCCGGGTGCGCAAGCCGGTGTCCGCCGAGGCCTTCTGGAGCAACGGTTCCGGGGTGAGGTACTATCAGTCCCTGGCCCGACCGATGAACGACACCAATGGCCAGACTCTGGTCACCATGACCGACATCAGCGAGAAGAAGCAGTTGGAGGCCAGGCTGCGGCAGATGGAAACCGATCTCAACGTCATTCCCACCCCGATTCTGGAGATCGACGATAAGTTCACCATCACCTTCATGAATCCGGCCGGTGCGGCGGTGGCCGGTCTGACCCCGGATGAGGCGGTGGGCAAGAAGTGCTACGACCTGTTCAAGACACCGCACTGCAAGACCGAGAAATGCGCCTGTGCCCGGGCAATGAAAACCGACTCGGTGGTGACCGAGCAGACCATTGCCCGGCCCCGGGACGGGGTGATCGTGCCGATCAAGTACACCGGCGCGCCGATCAAGGATGCCAAGGGCAATATCGTGGGCGCGGTCGAATATGTGCTCGATGTCACCGAAGAGGCGCGGCAGCAACAGGTGGCCAATGAGAAGATCGAGAATCTCAACACCATCCCCACGCCGATCATGGCCATCGACACCGATTTTACCGTCACCTTCATGAATCCGGCCGGTGCGGCGGTGGCCGGTCTGACCCCGGACGAGGCGGTGGGCAGGAAATGCTTCGATCTGTTCAAGACCCCGCACTGCAAGACCGAGCGATGTGCCTGTTTCCGGGCGATGAAAACCGATGCAGTGGTGACCGAGCAGACCATTGCCCGGCCCAAGGAGGGGGTGATCGTGCCGATCAAGTACACCGCCGCGCCGATCAAGGACGCCAAGGGCAACATCAAGGGGGCGCTGGAATACGTGCTTGATGTCACCGAAGAGGCGCGGCAGCAGCAGGTGGCCGAGGAAAAGATCGAGAACCTGAACACCATTCCCACGCCGATTCTGGCCATCGACACCGATTTCACCGTTACCTTCATGAACCCGGCCGGCGCGGCGGTGGCCGGCCTGACCCCGGACGAGGCGGTGGGCAAAAAATGTTACGACCTGTTCAAGACACCGCATTGCCGCACCGAGAAATGCGCCTGTTTCCGGGCGATGAAGACCGATGCGGTGGTGACCGAGCAGACCATCGCCCGCCCCAAGGAGGGGGTGATCGTGCCGATCAAATACACGGGCGCTCCGATCAAGGACGCCAAGGGCAACATCAAGGGGGCGCTGGAATATGTGCTCGATGTCACCGAGGAGGCCCAGCAGCAGCAAATGGCCAACGAGAAGATCGAGAATCTCAATGCCATTCCCACCCCGATCATGGCCATCGACACCGATTTTACCATCACTTTCATGAATCCGGCCGGCGCAGGCATTGCCGGGCTGACCCCGGATGAGGCGGTGGGCAAGAAATGTTACGACCTGTTCAAGACGCCGCACTGCCGCACCGAGAAATGCGCCTGCGGCCAGGCCATGCGGCGGGATGCGATCGTCACCGAAGAGACCATCGCCCGGCCGCGAGACGGCATGATCGTGCCGATCAAATACACGGGGGCCCCGATCAAGGACGCCAAGGGCAACATCAAGGGGGCCCTGGAGTTCATCCTCGACATCACCGAGGAGGCCAGGCAGCGTCATGACGCCAACACCAAGATCGAGAATTTGAATGCCATTCCGACCCCGATTCTGTCGATCGATACCGACTTCACCATCACCTACATCAATCCCGCCGGGGCGGCGGCCGTCGGTTTGACCCCGGACAGCGCCATCGGCCGTAAATGTTACGACCTGTTCAAGACGCCGCACTGCCAGACCGAGAAATGCGCCTGCAACCGAGCGATGCGAACCGACACCGTGATCAGCGAAGAGACCATCGCCCGGCCGCGCGACGGGGTGATCATGCCGATCAAGTACACCGGTGCCCCGATCAAGGACGCCAAGGGCAACGTCACCGGTGCGCTGGAGTTTGTCCTCGATATCACCGACGAGGCCCGCCAGCGCCAGGAGGCCAACGAGAAGATCGAGAACCTCAACGTCATCCCCACGCCGATCTTTTCCATCGACACCGATTTTGCCGTCACCTACATCAATCCGGCCGGGGCTCAGGCCCTGGGGGCCAGCGTCGACGAGCTGATCGGCAAGAAGTGTTACACCCTGTTCAACACCACCCACTGTCACACCGAGCACTGCGCCTGCGGCCAGGCGATGAAAACCGACAGCGTGGTCTCGGCCAAGACCGTGGCCCGGATCAATGGCCGCGAGATCCCCCTGAAATATACGGGGGCGCCGATCAAGGACGCCAAGGGCAACATCAAGGGTGCCCTCGAATTCACCCTCGATGTCAGCTCCGAGGCCGAGGTCGAGCAGCTGGTCAGCAAGGCCAGCCACGAGGTCGCCGAACTGGTGGTTGATTCCCAGCGCCGGATGGAACAGGTGCGCGGCGATATGGACCTGATGAATCAGGCGCTCGATCAGGAGGTTGTTCGCCTGGACGAATCGGAGGCCACTATTCGCCGGATGCTCGAATCCTCGACCGAGATGCTGGGCGTGAGCGAGAAGGTGAGCAAGCTGGCCGGGGCGGTGTCCCGCGAAGCGGAAAACGGCCGTAGGGCCGGGGCCGATGCCGGTGACAAGATGCAGCAGATCAACCGGTCCATGGAGCAGAACAACGACATGGTGGCCACCCTGGTCGCCCAGGTGGAAAAGATCGGCGGGTTTGTCGACATCATCAAGGAGATCGCCTCCCAGACCAACCTGTTGGCCTTCAACGCCGCCATCGAGGCCGCCAGGGCCGGCGACGCGGGGCGGGGATTCGCGGTGGTGGCCGACGAGGTCCGCAAACTGGCCGAGAACAGTTCGCGTTCGGCGGTGGATATTTCCAACATCGTCAAGATGGTGGAGAGCGACAGCCGCCAGACCATCGCCGCTATGCAGGACGGCATGCGGATGCTCGACGACGGCTCCAAGGTGATCAATACCGCGCTTACCGCCATGGAGGAGATCTCCAGCGGGATCATGACCATCTCGAACTCGGTTGACGACGTCAGCGGCCGGGCCGCCACTTTGGCCGACCATGGCCACAAGGTGATGGAGCAGATTCAGACGGTGGTCAGATCCTCGGGCGAGAACCAGAAGACCACGGAAACGGTGCAGAATTCGGTAGGCGATACCGTCAAGGCCCTGGATCGGCTGATGGCCTCCAGCAGTTCGTTGCAGGCGGCGGTCAACAATATGTGCCGGTAGGCGCACGGTTCGGAAGCGGGAGAGGGGTCACTTCTCTCCCGCCCTGACCGCAACAGGAGCTCTGAGGTCGATGACCATCTTTGGCGACAGGATATTCACCATACGGTTGCATCTTCGGCGCATCGAGGCCGGGGATCTGGGGCTGCTCGCCGAATGGAGCAGCGATCCCAAAACCTATGGCAGTTTTCTGACGCCGGAAAACCAATCCGTCGACCAACTGACGGTCCAGTTGCAGGCCGGGGTCCTGTGGACCGAACGGAACAAGACCTTCCTCATCGAGTTGCGCGACGGCACGCCCATCGGCACGGTCCACTACTGGATTCGGCCCGAGGAGCCGAGAACGGCGGTAATTGCAGTCAGGATCGCCTGTCCTGAGCTGCGATCCAAGGGCTACGGCACCGAGGCCCAGAAGTATCTGATCCTGTTTCTCTTTAACCGCCTCAACATCCGGCAGGTGGAGATGTACACCGACGTCAACAATGTCGCCCAACAGCGCTGTCTGCAGAAGCTCGGTTTTGAACTCGCCCAGGCGCTGCCCTACACCGACCAACAGGTGCAGCGGATCGGCTACCTCTATCGTCTGTGCCGGAAGCGGTTCGCCCATCAACCGATCTACCAACACCATTATGCCTAAACAACCGGGGATTCTGTTCGATCGCAGGTACTATGAGCACTCCATCCCGCAGCAGTCGCTGGAGAACGCAAACCGGGTACGCAGCCTCTACCATGCCCTGGAAGGTCCGGAATATGCCGGTCTGCTGCGAACCTTCTCGCCGCGCGAGGCAACGGCCGTCGATATCGAGGCCGTTCATTCCGTCTTCTACCTCGAACAGTTGCGCGAGCACGTCAACGCCGATAATCCCTATTCCTATGACCGCGACACCTATCTGATGGAGCAAAGTCTCTACACCGCCGCTCTGGCCGCCGGCGGTTGCCTGGAGCTGGCGGACCGGATTATGAGTGGTGACATCAATTACGGTTTTGCCCTTATCCGGCCGCCGGGCCACCATGCCGAGCCGGGCCGGGGGATGGGGTTCTGCGTCTTGAACAATGTAGCGATCACTGCCGAGTATCTACGGCGGGTGTACGGGTTGCAACGTATCCTCATCCTCGATTTCGACGTCCACCACGGCAACGGCACGCAGGCAGTCTTCTACGAAACCGAGCAGGTGTTCTTTCTCTCGATCCACCAGGAAAAACTCTTTCCCTTTTCCGGTCATGCCCATGAGACCGGCAGCGGTCGGGGACTGGGGTATACCATCAATCTGCCGGTGCATCAGCAGTTTGCCGATCCGGAATACCTCTTTCTCCTGGGCAAGGTATTGGCCGGGGTGGTGGAGCAGTATCTGCCCCAGATCATCCTGGTTTCGGCGGGCTATGACGGGCACTGCGAGGACCCCATCAGCAGGGTGCTGTTGACCACCGGCTGGTATGTCACCATCACCGAATTGCTCAAACACCTGGCGCATGAGGCCTGCGACGACCGGCTGTTGCTCGTGCTCGAGGGCGGCTACAATCCGGCGTCGCTGGAGGCCTCGGTCCTGGCCACGGTGGAAAGCCTGCTCCACCCGGTGGGGCGGAGACCGGGAGTGGTTTATTCCGAACGGGCCGCACGCATCCTGGACAAACATCCGTTGCACACCTTTTGGACGGTCTGAAAGAACAATGAGGCGTATCGAACAGATATGACGAAATCTCTCTCGTTGGACCCCGCAGCCCTGCGCACCATCTTTGCCGAATGCCGGCAGTGCGGCACCTGCTGTAAATCGTACCGCAAGATCACCCTGCAACCGGATGAGGTCGATTTCATCCGCAAGATGGGCGGGCACGTCGGGGTGGATGTCAGTCTGGCGCAATTGCGCGAGAGGTCGCTGGATGAACTGGTGGCTGAGGCCTCGGCGACGGGCAAGGTTTTTATGATCCATCCCGATGACAAAGGCTGTCTTTTCTTGCAGAAAAGAAACGACAGATACTTCTGCCGGATTTATCACCACCGGCCGCGTGCCTGCCAGGGGTTCCGGTGCAATCTGGCCGATTCCAGTTTTTTGGATCTGTTTGGCGGGGCCGACAGCATCCATCTGCTGGGGCAGAACCGATTCGGTTTGCCGTTGTGAAAAATGGGCTGTTGTATCCGTATGTTGCGTTTTTGGGGTGAACGTATTGGAATGCCGTTGTTTTTTTGGTGATTAGCGGGAGTTTGTTTGACGGTCGCTCGGTTTTGACATAGGATACACCATACGGTTGGTTCACTGTTTCTGATGTTGATGGCGGGCATGGCCATGCCTGCCAGGGAGAAGTGTGAACACCATGCGGAGCATACGAAAATTCGTTGCGCCTGAAATCGTGTTCGGGGATGGCGCTCTGGAGTTGCTCGGGCGCTATGCCGCCAATTTGGGCGCCAGCCGGGTGTTTGTGGTTACCGACCCGGGGATGGTCCACGTCGGACTGGTCGACAAGGCGGTGCGTGTTCTCCAGTCGGCGGGTGTGGAGGCGATGGTGTACGACAGGGTCAGTCCCAATCCCCGGGACCATGAGGTGATGGAAGGCGCGGCCGCCTATCACCAGGCCGGTTGCGATGTCATCGTCGCCCTGGGCGGCGGCAGCCCGATGGATTGCGCCAAGGGCATCAGCGTCGTCTCTGTCAACGGCGCCAATATTCTTGACTTTGAAGGGGTCGACAAGGTTACCGCTCCCGGCCCGCCGCTCATCTGCATCCCCACCACCGCCGGTTCCTCCGCCGATGTTTCCCAGTTTGCCATCATCAACAATGTTGCTGGTCGGGTAAAAATTGCCATTATCAGCAAGAGCGTGGTCCCGGATGTGGCCCTGATCGATCCGTCGACCACCCTGACCATGGACAGGCACCTGAGCCTGTGTACCGGAATCGATGCCTTGGTCCATGCCGTCGAGGCCTATGTCAGCTCGGCCGGTTCGGATCTCACGGACCTGCATGCCCTGGAGGCTATCCGGCTGCTCCACCGTCACCTGCCGGAGGTCTTGGAACGGCTTGACGATCTCTGGCTGCGGGACCGGATCATGTTGGCCAGTCTGGAGGCCGGTCTGGCCTTTTCCAATGCCAGCCTCGGTGCGGTGCACGCCATGGCGCATAGCCTGGGCGGTCTGCTCGACCTGCCGCACGGCGAGTGCAATGCCCTGTTGCTCGACCATGTGGTCGCCTTCAATTACAGGGCCACGCCAGAGCGGTACGATCGGATCGGCGAGATCTTCGGGGCGCAATTGTCCGGTCGGGCGCCGCAGGAAAAACAAAGCGTCGTCGTCGAGTCGATTCGAGCCTTCAAGGCGCAAATAGGGTTCCAGTCCGGCTTGGCCAAACGCGACGTCCGCCGGGCGGATATCGGTCTGCTTGCCCGCAAGGCCTTGGCCGATCCGTGTATGGCAACCAATCCGCGACGGGCGCGACTCGCCGATATTGAGGCGATCTACCAGGAGGCTTTCTGACGCATGCCCATAAACGGTGAGAACGGCGATGGCGGGAACCAATGGGATCATATCAAGGACAGCATTGTCGGCCTGGGCGAACGATCCATCCGCAAAAGCTACTATCCTGAACTGAAGGCAAAAATCAGGGATCTCGATCAGCAGCGTATTTTTTTTCAGTCGACCTTGTTGAGCATTCCGGATGGCGTGGTGGTGGTGGACCCGTTCGGAACGATTGCCCAGGTCAATCCGGCCCTGTGCCGGATGTTCGGGTACAGCAACAGCGAGCTGAAGGGAATGAGCCCGGCCATCCTCTACGAGCCCCATTCCGTGGTGTTTCACCACGATGAATTTCCGACCACCCGTTGTCGCCGTTTCGTGCGCAAGGACGGCACCTCTTTTCTCGGCGAGACCCTGGCCAGCGAGATCCGTGACGAGCAGGGCGGGCTTCTGGGCCATCTGGAAGTCATTCGTGACCTGACCGAGCGGCTTTTCGCTCTCCGCCAACAACGTCAGTTGGAAGATCAACTGCGGCAATCGCAAAAAATGGCCGCCATCGGCACCTTGGCCGGCGGCATTGCCCACGACTTTAACAATCTGCTCGCCGCTATTCTCGGCTACGCCGAATTGGTCCAGATTAAACTTCCCCCGGGCGTTCCCTTACAGCGGGAAATCGAGCAGATCCTCAAGGCCGGCGGCAAGGCCGCGGAACTGGTCAATCAGATCCTGGCCTTCAGCCGCAAGGAAACGACCCAACGCATTCTTCTCCAGCCGGTTCCCCTGCTCAAAGAGGTAAGCAAACTGCTGCGAGGCACCATCCCGGCCACCATCACTATCCGTGAACAGGTCACCGTCACCGACCGGGCAATCCTCGCCAATCCCTCCCAATTGCACCAGGTGGTGATGAACCTGTGCACCAATGCCTTTCATGCCATGGAAGAGCAGGGCGGGGAGATAGTGTTGAGTCTTGATTCGGTTGCGAAGAAAATGGAGGGGACGGAGACGGTGCAGCCGTGGATCAGGATCAGCGTTGCCGACAACGGTGCCGGTATCGACCCGGTTATCCTGGATCGCATCTTTGAACCGTATTTTACCACCAAGCCCAGCGGCAAGGGCACGGGCATGGGGCTGGCCGTGGTGCACGGCATTGTGGATCAGCATGGGGGCCGGATCGAGGTAAAAAGCACACCGGGCCGGGGAACCGTTTTTCACGTCTATTTCCCGGAGGCCTCCGGAACCGAAACCCCGGAGGTAGCGAGGGAGGCGCCGGCACTGGTCGGCGGCAATGAATCGATCCTGGTGGTTGACGACGAGCAGATGGTCGCCGATTATCTCAAGGGATTTCTCGAACGGTTCGGGTACCGGATCACGGTCTGTGACGACGGCAACAGCGCCCTGGCAATGTTTGAGCGTGACCCGGGCGCGTTCGATCTGGTGATCACCGACCAGACCATGCCGGGCCGGACCGGCTTTGACATGGCGCGAACCATGCTGGCCTTGCGGCCCGAGTTGCCGATCATTCTTTGCTCGGGCTACAGCTCGGCCCTCTCGCCCGAGCGGGTAGCCACGGCCGGTATTCGGAAATTCATGATGAAGCCGGTGTCCCTGCATGACCTGGCGCCGGCTATCCGCTCGGTCTTGGATCCGCCCTGATTTTTCCGCCAACCTCCTCCATGTTGCAGGAGGCCGCCTTATCTTTTTCTCGCCTTCACCATGAAGTACAGCACCGGCACCGCCATGCGACTGATCAAGAGCGAGGCGATTTCGCCGAACATCAACGAGATGGCCAATCCCTGAAAGATCGGGTCGGCCAGGATCACCGAGGCCCCGACCACCACCGCCAGCGCGGTCAGGAGCATGGGCCGGAAGCGGATCGCCCCGGCCTCGACCACCGCCTCGGCCAGGGGGAGGCCATGGCTGATCCGCAGTTCGATAAAATCGACCAGGATGATCGAATTGCGGACCACGATGCCGGCCCCGGCCATGAAGCCGATCATCGAGGTGGCGGTAAAAAAGCCGTTGAGCCCCCAATGGGCCGGCAGGATGCCGATCAGCGAGAAGGGGATGGCGGCCATCACCACCAGCGGGGTGACGTAGTCCTTGAACCAGCCGACCATCAGCATGTAGATCAGCACCATGACCACGCAGAAGGCCAGCCCCAGGTCGCGGAAGACCTCCAGGGTGATGTGCCACTCGCCGTCCCATTTCATCGCCGGCTGGCCTTCCAGGAAGGGCTGGTTGAGGTTATAGACCGTCACCGGCCCGGCCTGGCCGCCGAAGTGGGCCGCATCCAGGGTGTTGAGCCGCTGGTTCATTTGCAGAATCGGGTAGACCGGGCTCTCGGCCGCCCCGGCGACATCGCCGGTGACATAGATGACCGGTTTGAGGTTCTTGCGGTAGATCGGCTGGTCCACCGGCTGCTCGCTCACCCGCACCAGCTCCCGCAGCGGCACCAGCGGTGCCTGGGGATTCGCCTCCGGCCGCAGGGAGATGTTGAGCAGGTTGTCGACCCGGGCTCGCTGCGCCTCTGGCAGTTGCAGAACGAGCTCGATCTCCTCCTTGTCGCGGGGCTGGTGGAAGAGGTCGATAGACCGCCCGGACAAGCCCATCTCCACGGTTCTGGCTATTTCCCCCTCGGAGATACCGTTGAGAGCCGCCTTCTCCTTGTCCACGCTCAGCACCAGCTTGGTGCGCTCCTGTTCCCGGTACCAGTCGATATCCACCACCCCCTCGGTGGTGGCGAAGATCTTTTTCACCTCGGTGGCCAGTTGCACCCGGCTGGCCTCGTCCGGGCCGTAGATCTCGGCCACCAGGGTCTGGAGCACCGGCGGGCCAGGCGGCACCTCGGCCACCGCCACGGCGGCGCCGTATTTTTCGGCAATGCGGGCCAGGGCCGGCCGTACCCGCTTGGCGATGTCGTGGCTCTGGCTGTCGCGGTCCGCCTTGGGCTTGAGGTTGACCTGGACATCGGCCACGGTCGGTCCGGAGCGGAGGAAGTAATGGCGGACCAGGCCGTTGAAATTGTAGGGCGAGGCTGTACCAGCATAAACCTGATAGTTGACCACCTCGGGTTCCCGACCAGCCACCTCGGCCATCTCCAGGGCCACCCGGGTGGTCTGCTCCAGGGTCGAGCCCTCGGGCATGTCGAGGATGATCTGGAATTCCGACTTGTTGTCAAAGGGCAGCATCTTCACCCGGACCTTGCCCAGAACCACCAGGGAGCAGGCGAGCAGCAGCAGGGCCACGATCAGGGCGAAGAAGCCCAGCCGCCAGCGGGAATGGGCCAAGAGCGGCTCCATGATCCGGTGGTAGAGCCGGGTGAACCAGTCGTCCGGGGCATGGTCGGGATCGTGGCTTCCGCTGGCGGCCCCAGCTTTCGGTGGGCGCAGGATGCGGATGGCGGCCCAGGGGGTGACGGTGAAGGCGATAGCCAAGGAAAAGACCATGGCCGCCGAGGCGCCGATGGGAATGGGCCGCATGTAGGGACCCATCAGGCCGCCAACAAAGGCCATGGGCAGGATGGCGGCGATCACCGCCCAAGTGGCGAGGATGGTGGGGTTGCCGACCTCGATCACCGCCGCTACGGCGATCTTCTTGAGGGAAGCGCCCCGGTTGGCGGGCAGGCGCAGGTGGCGGACCATGTTCTCGACCACGACGATGGCGTCGTCCACCAGGATGCCGATGGAGAAGATCAGGGCAAAGAGGGTGATCCGGTTGAGGGTGTAGCCGTAGAGGTAGAAGAGGAGCAGGGTGAGCGACAGGGTCGAAGGGATGGCCAAGAGGACGATGAGCGACTCCCGCCAGCCGAGGAAGAAGAGGATCAAGAGGGCCACGCCGAAGACCGCGATCCCCATGTGGAGCAGCAGTTCGTTCGATTTTTCCGCCGCGGTCTCACCGTAATCGCGGGAGACAGTCACTTTGACCTCGGGCGGGATGAGCGTGCCCTTGAGGCTTTCTATTTTATGCAGCACTGTCTCGACCACCTGGACGGCGTTGGCGCCGGGTCGCTTGGCTACCGACAGGGTGACCGCCGCCTCGGGGGTGCCGGCTTGGACGCCGAAGAGGACATAGGAGCGCGGCTCCTCGGGACCGTCGACCACGGTGGCCACCTCGCTGAGATAAACCGGGGCGCCGCCATGGACGCCGACCACGATCCGCCCCGCCTCTTCGGCCGACTGGAGGAAGGTGCCGGTCTGCACCAGCACCTCGGTGTTCTCCGCCCGTAGGGCACCGGAATTGGATTGGCGGTTGGCCTCTTGCAGGCGCTGGCTCAGGTCTGCCGGGCTCAAGTTGCGGGCTGCCAGCAGCAAGGGATCGAACTGGACCCGTAACTGCCGCCGGGTGCCTCCGATCAGTTTGGTCTCGGCCACCTCGAAGATCGACTTGACGCTATCGTCGACCTCGGCGGCCAGACGGCGGAGGGTGAAGTGGTCGGTGGTCTGGGAGTGGAAGGTCAGGGCCAGGACCGGGACATCGTCGATGGTGTGCGGCTTGATCAGGGGCAGCGAGACCCCATGCGGGATGCGGTCGAAATTGGTTTGCAGCTTCTGGTTGAGGCTGACGATCGATTTCTCGAAATCTTCGCCGACGTAAAATCGGGCAATCAGCAGGCATTGACCGGGCATGGAGGTGGAATAGATGTACTCGATCCCCGGCAGCTCGTAGAGCAGCTTTTCCATGGGGATGGCCAATCGCTGTTCGACCTCTCCCGCGGTGGCGCCGGGCATGGACACCAGGACATCGATCATCGGCACCTTGATCTGCGGTTCCTCTTCGCGGGGCAGCAGGGAGAGCGCCAGCAGGCCGAGCAGCAGGGAGGCGATCAGGCCGATGGGCGTCAGTTTCGAGCCGACAAAGAGAGCGGCCAGACGCCCGGCAAAGCCGGGTTGGGTCGAGCTGCCGTCGCTCATGGCTGCACCCGCAGGGGCTGGCCGTCCACCAGCAGCCGGTTGTTGGTGGTGACCACGGTTTCGTTGGGGGTAAGGCCGGCGAGGATTTCGGTCATGCCATCATGGTGCATGCCGGTGCGGACCAAACGCAGCCGGGCGCGCCCCTCTTCCACCACAAAGACCCTGTCCATCTGTCCGGACGGAACCAGAGCGCTGTTTGGCACCAGCAGGGTTTTGACGCCTTGACCGGGGAGAAGGACACGGGCAAACTGTCCGGAGCGCAGGGTGGGGCTGGCGGGCAGGTCGAGGACCACCGGGGCGGTGCGTGAAGAGGGATCGGCCGCCGGGGCGATTTCCGTCACCGTTCCCGGGACAGCCACGCCGGCCGCCTCCACCTTGACGGTGAGCGTGTCGCCGGTGTGGATGGTGAGGATCAGGCTTTCCGGAACGGCGGCGCGCACCTGGAGGGCTCGGCTGTTTTCCACCTGGAGGAGCACCGTGCCGGGGGTGGCCAGGTCGCCGCTGTTGACATTTTTGCGGGTGACCACACCGTCGAAGGGGGCGGTGATAGTGGTGTAGCCCAACATGGTCCTGGCTTCGCGGTAGCCGGCCTGGGCGATGGCGTACTGATCGGTCATCGATTTGACGGTTTCCGGGGTGGCGGCGTTTTTCGCCAGCAGATGTTGCTCCCGTTCCAGGTTGCGTTTAGCCTGGGCCAACTGGGCCTCGGCCTGGTTCAACCGGGCCGCGATCTCTTCGGCGCTGATGGCCACCAGCAGGTCGCCTGTTTTGACTGCGGAGCCGAGGACCACCGGCATCCGGGTGATCACCCCGGTGACCTTGGCGGCGATAGCCGCCCGTTCGGCAGCCTGCACCGTACCGGCCACCTCGACCAGGGCCGGGACAACCTGCTCGCGGGCCACCGCCACGGAGACCACCGCCGGTTGGGTAGCTTCCTTGCCGCCGGTTGCCGCCAGGGTGGGAGAAAACAGCACTGTCCAAAGGGGCAGTGAGAAGAGCACTGCGCGTAACGTATTTCTGCCGTCTGCCATGGGTCAGCCCCCTTGATTGAATTGGCGTAGACCGACTGTCCGGCGGAGGTCGGCGATGGCTATTTTTCGGGCGGCAATGGCCAGGGTATGGCTCAGTTTGGCCTCGGTCAGCCGGTTTTCGGTGTTGATGAGCTCGGAGGCGAGCAACACCCCTTCTTTGAACCGGATTCGGGCCAGCCGGGCACTTTCCGTCGCCGAGGCCACCATCTTGCCGGTAACCTTGAGCCGTTCCTCTTCCTGATGGAGGGCGAGTACCGCCTGTTCCATCTCTAGATTGAAGGCCAACTCCATTTTGCGCTGCTGCTCCCTGGCCGCTCTCAGTTGGGCCTCAGCCCGTTCAGTGGCCGCCGCGGTCTGCCCGCCGTTGAACAGGGTATAGTTGAGCCGGACGCCGGTGGTCCAGGAATTACCGGAGCCATCCGCCAGTTCCGTCCCCTTGTCGACCTGGTAGCTGCCAAAGGCATCGGCCGTGGGCCAATAGCCGGCGCGGGCTTGGCGAACCTGTGCCTCCTGGGCCTTGATCATGGCGGCCATCGCCGCCAGTTCCGGTCGGTTGCGGGGGTCGCGTTCCGCCGGGATCTCCTGCTCCGGGCCGGCGGCAGGATCGACCGAGGCGGTGTTACCGGAGAGGCCGAGCAGATGGAGGAAACCTCGCTGCGCCAAGCTCAAGCCGTGTTGCGCCTGAATCGTTTGTTCCTGGGTCCGCGCTTGCTGCACCTCGAGATTGAGCAGGTCTTCCTTGAGCAGGCTGCCCTCCTCGAAACGGGCCCGAGCCACGGCCAGCGAGGTCTCGATGGCTTCCAGGGCCGATTGCCTGGCCCGGACCGTGTCCGTAGCCTGAACGATGGTGCAAAAGGTGCGCACCACCTCGAATTCGAGTCGGGCGCGAACGGCTGCCTGCCCGTGCTCCGCGGCCCGGCCCCGTTCATCGGCCGCATCCAGGGCGGCCTTGTCATGACCGCCGTTATAAAAACGGTACTGCACCGAGGCCTTGGTTTGTAAGGTGTCGGTCGTGCCCGGATCGTTGAAATCAATCGCATCGGTGAACATCCCCTGGTTGAGGATGTTGCCGAAGGAATACATCGGGTTGTTGGTGCGGCTGTATTCGCTGCTTACCCCTATTTGAGGGTAAAAGGCCGCCTTGGCCAGCTTGATGTCGGCATCGGCCTCCTTGATCCGCTCCAGGGCCGTTCCGGCGTCTGGGTTGTGGTGCAGGGCGTACAGCGCTGCTTCCCGGACCGTCCATCGGGAGGGGGGTGATTCCTGCTCTCCGGCGGGCAGTGTCTGGGGGGAAAGGAGAGAGAGGGCGAAAAGGACCAGCGGGATGCATGGACGACTCATGAGATCAGGCCTTTTTTCTGTGTAACCCGGAGTGGGGAATTGATATATTGCGTCATAAAGGAAAGGATCCCGGACAAAAAACGCGCCCTGGTGCTGTATTGCTTTTCTTTATGCAATCATGTCATGGGGAAAATAGGTCGGAACCTTGAGCTTTGCAATAACAATGCATATTCAATTGTTCATAAAACGGGATTATGCAGCAAACAGTCAAGGAGGCATCAATGAAAATGATACGAATATTCAGCCGGCTGTATTTCTATGGTCTTATGTGCATCCTGGTCATCCTTCCGGTTCATGGCTGGCCGGAGGAGCAGGCCGTTCCCAAGGAACAAGAGAGGGCCGAAGGGCAGCAGCAGGAAAGCAGGTGGACCGAGGCGGGCAAAGAAGTCAAGGAAGCGGCCGGATCGGTGGCCGAAGCCACCAGGGAGACGACGGGCACCGCTTGGGACGCCTTGAAAACCGAATCGGCATCGGCCTGGGAAAAGACCAAGACCGGCTCCCGTGAGCTGTTCGACACGGTGGGAGAAACCTCGAGGGAGGCCTGGCAAAGAACCAAGGAGGAGTCCAAGGATTTCTGGGAGAAAGGCAAGGCCAGGATTCATGAAGTGACTGCCCCCGATCCGCCCGCCGTTCCTGCGCCCCCGGCCCAACCGGCGGCGGCAGCACCGGCAGCTCCGGCTGAACCGGCCCCCGCATCCCGATAGGAGGAAAGCGGTCACCACCTCTCTTGTCACGAGACGACAGTCTTCCCAGAATAAACGCTCCGGTCGAGCACGGAAACGGGCAGGGGACAGGGGGGGTTACAGCTCCAAGTCAAACGATTCGTGCAGGTGCGGCATCTCGACCCTGGTGTCGGTCAGGTGATTGGCCAATGTCTGCATGGCCTCCTCCTCGCCATGGACAAGAAAGGTGCGCTCGGGCGTGCCGGTCCGGGCGTGCCAATTGAGCAGTTCCCGTTGATCGGCATGGGCGGAAAAGCCGCCGATGGTGTAGATCTCGGCGTTGACCTCCACTTCGTCTTGCAGCACCCGGACCACCTCCGCCCCTTCAATGATCTGCCGGGCCAGGGTCCCCCCGGCCGCATAACCGACAAAGACCACCGAGGCCTCGCGCCGCCAGAGGTTGTGCCGGAGGTGGTGGCGGATGCGGCCGCCGGTGCACATCCCGGAACCGGCGATGATGACCGCGCCCCGGACATGTTTGAGGGCCATGGACTCGGCGGCGTCGCGGATGATCTCCAGGCCGGGGAGTTCAAAGGGGTCGCGGCCGGCGGAAATGACTGCCCAGGTCTCCTCGTCGAAGCATTCGCGATGGCGCCGGAAAATCTGGGTGGCGGAAACGGCCATGGGCGAATCGAGATAGACCTGGAGATGGCGCGGCAACCGCTGCTGTTCGATCCCTTCCCGCAGGTAATAGAGCAACTCCTGGGTCCGCTCCAGGGCGAAACTGGGGATGAGCACGTTGCCGTTCCGGGTGATCGTGGTGTTGATCGCCTGGTACAGTTCCTCGATGGAAGGCCCCAGCGGTTTGTGCAACCGGTCGCCGTAGGTGGATTCCATGACCACGGTGTCGGCATGGGGCGGTGTGGCCGGATCGGGCAGGATGGCCCGGCCGTCATAGCCGAGATCGCCGGAAAAGAGCACCCGCCGTTGCCTGCCCCCTGCCTCCAGCTCCAGGAGAATACAGGCCGAACCGAGGATGTGGCCGGCGTCGTAAAAGGTGGTGCGGATGCCGGGGCAGAGGTCGTGGGGCTTTTCGAACGAGGCGATGTCGACAAAGGCGTCCAGGCTGTTGAGAGCGTCCAGGGTGTCGTAGAGCGGTTCGACCGGTTCCTCGCGGTTCCTGCGCTTGCTCGCCTTGTAATTACGGTAACGGGCCTCCTCCTCCTGGATCCGCGCCGAGTCGAGCATCACCAGCCGGGCCAGTTCGCGGGTCGCCGCCGTAGTCAGGACCGTGCCCCTGAAGCCGAGCCGGCTTAGCAGGGGGATGCGGCCGCAGTGGTCGAGATGGCCGTGGGTGAGCAGAAGATAATCGATCGATGCCGGATCAAAACCGAAATCGTTACGGTTTTCTTCATCCATCTCCCGGTTGCCCTGGTAGAGTCCGCAGTCAATCAGAATCCGTTTCCCCCGGCATTCGACCAGATGGCAGGAACCGGTGACGTTACGGGCGGCCCCATGGAAGGCGATGCGCATGGATGATTCCTCCGGCGGAACCGTTATTGGGACTGGCCACGGAGGACGATGGTCACCCGGCGATTCTGTTGTCGCCCCTCTGCGGTGTCGTTGGGGGCCACCGGATTGGCGTAGCCGTACCAGTAGAGCAGCATCCTGTTCTGTTTGATGCCGAATTTCTTATGCAGGTAATTACGCACGCTCTCGGCCCGCCGTTGGGACAGGTGGATGTTGTAGGCCTCGGTGCCGATACTGTCGCAGAACCCTGAAAGCACGACGTAGAACTGGGGATTGGCCACCAGCGAGCGCCCCAGTTTGTCGAGTTCACCGGTGGCATCCCGGCGAATGTTGGATTTATCGAAATCGAACAGGATATTGTTGAATCCGGCCGCCTGGGTGTCCATATACAGTTTGCCGAGGAGGTGTTCGGGATGATCGAAGGCGGTGTCGAAATCGATCACCTGGGAGCAACTGTTGACCGCGGCGATATCCTCCAGCAGTTTCCTGCCCTTGGCGTCGGTGGCGCTGGAGACGATGTTGAAACAGATGTCGTATCTGGTGGCCAGCATCCGGGCCTCGGCAAGGGGCTGCGGTTCCAGGCCCTCATAGGTCATGTGTTTGCCGTCGGAAAAAAGAAAAATTTCGGTGCGTCCCGCAAGGCCCAAGAGATGCTCGAGTTTCATCAGACCGGTCTGCAGCATCGGCGGACTTTGCGGTGTGATCGGCAACTGCTCGATGGCCGCGGCGTAGTCCGGTTTGTTGTAATTTTGGAGCCGGTAGTAGGGCTTGAAGGCAAAAGGCGAGCCGGGCAGCCACAGTTCGCCTTTCCAATGGGGATAGAGGCCGGCCTGCCAGTGCAGTTGCGGCAGGGAGGCGTTGCTGGCGCGCAGGATCTGTTTTTGCGCCTCGATCCGCGTCAGGCCGGTGGTTTTATACGGCACGTCCATGGTGGTGGTGGGATCGTAGAAAATGAAGAAGTTGTCCGCCATGCGAAGGTAGCGGCCGCCTTCGAGGGCACGGAGATCCTTGCCTGGTTTGGGGGCCGGTTGCCCGCCATGCACCGGGTTTGATGCCAGCAGCAGGAGAAAGAGGGTGAGGAAAAGGGACAGACGGGAACAGTGGTTCATCGTATCGACTCCTGTTGTGACCTGCATTGTGGCTGAATCCTGGAGAAAACAGGGGATTGACTCTCTGGTCAGAATATATCCCCCTGCGAAGGCCTGTCAAGCAAGGGGAGCGATATTGCCCGGATGACCACGGTCACCGCCGCTGCTTGGTCTCCATCTGTTCAGGAAGGACGAGCACGGTTTCGGTCAGCCCGCCAAAGTGTCCGTAATGATACCAGGGGGCCTGGTGGACCAGTCTGCGCACGCCATTTTTTTCGGTGCAGTAGGTGTTGGATCGTTGTTCCCTGAGCAGTTCGCGAATGATAGCGTTGGCCGGTTCCGGATGACAGGCAAACAGACTGGACCCGATCAACCGCTCTCCGCCGTATTGGCCAAACAGGTCCATGGCCAGGCGGTTCATGGCGAGGATCGTGCCCTGGGTATCGCAGACACTGACGGCGACCGGATAATCTTCCACCCAGTCAAAGGTTGTGAGGGGCATGGTGGCCACGGGGGGTGAGAGGAGGGCTGCCGGTCAGAATCGCCCCAGATCCTTGGGGCCGAAAGGCAGCCAGTGAAAAAGGTGTTGCTCCAGTGTGATGCATTTGTTGAAGTTTTCCCGGATCAACCCCTGGCGTTCCGGGTTGCCTTTGCCATAGCGGTCGAGGATGTACTCCAACCGCTCATCGAGGTTGACCACCACATTGTGCCGCACCCGCTTGTCGGCGTAATAGACGATCTCCCGGGCGGTGAAGTCTCCGGTTCGATAGCGTTCGCGATCATAGTCCCAGAGGATCACATGCTGTTCGACAATGGCGGCAATCTCGGGAAAACCGTGCTGTCGGCAAATTTCGGCCCCGATCTTGGCATGGTCGCAGTTGCTGTTCAGGCAGGGGGTCTTGGCGATGTCGTGCAGCAGGGCGCCGCTGATCACCAGATGGCGGTCCGCTTGGGGCCGGTCCGGGGCAAAGGCGCACAGGCCCGCTTGGAGCTGTTCGGCCAAACGGGCGACGACCAGCGAATGATGGCGGATATTGGTCATCATTCCGTAGTGCTCCATCAAGCCGATACACTCGGCGAGCGAGGGTATGGCGGTGCCGGACCGTTCCATGGCAGGACAAACAGCGCAGTCGTTCAGGGCTTGCCGCTGAAACGGTGGACAGCGTCGACTGCGATCCGCACCTGTGCCGGTGGCGTTTCCGGCAGGATGCCGTGGCCGAGGTTGAAGATGTACCCTCGGGCCTCGCGGGCCTCGACCAGCATGGTTCTGATCCGTTCTTCCAGCCGTTCCTTGGGGAGAAAGAGGGCCAGCGGATCGATATTGCCCTGGACGGCATGCTGGCCGGCCCGGGCAATGGCCTCGCCGATCGGCAGCCGCCAGTCGAAACCGAGCACGTCGGCACCCACGGTGGTGGTCAACCGGGTCAATGTGGCGCCGTTGTTGGCGAAATAGATGATGGGGACATCGGTCACCGCCCGCAGATCGCTGATGATCGAGCGGACATAGGGCAGGGCGAACTCCTCGTAGTCGCAGGGGGCGAGGATGCCGACCCAGGAATCGAACAGTTGCAGGGCCTGGGCACCGGCCCGTGCCTGCGCCTGGAGATAGGCGCTGGTGCAGGCGGTGATCTTGGCCAGCAGGTTGTGGTAGAGCTGGGGCTCCTGAAACATCATTTTTTTGGTGTGGAGAAACACCTTGGAGCTGCCGCCCTCGATCAGGTAGGTGGCCAGGGTAAAGGGCGCCCCGGCAAAACCGATGAGCGGCACCTGCAGGCGGCTGCGCAGCAGGCGGATCGTCTCCAGGACAAAGGGGACCGCTTCTTCCGGCACCGGGACCACCAGATCGTCGACCGCCTTTTGGCTCCGGACCGGGTGGGCAAAGAGGGGGCCCTTGCCTTCGTGAAATTCGAGGGCAAGATTCATCGCCTCCATCGGGATGAGGATGTCGGAGAAGAGGATGGCCGCATCGAAACCGAAGATGTCGACGGGCTGGAGGGTGACCTCGGCGGCGAGTTCCGGGGTCTTGCACAGCTCCAGAAAGCTGACCTTGCCGCGGACCTTCTGATATTCGGGCAGATACCTGCCGGCCTGACGCATGAACCAGACCGGGGTGTAGGCGGTGCGTTCGCCCCGGCAGGCTTGAAGAAAGGTGTCGTTCATCGGTGTTTGTTGGCGTGGGTTATCGGCGCAGGGCCGGTTGGTTCATCTCCGGATCAGGCTCATTGTCCCGGACGGTAGGCGCAGAACGGCTCGCCGGCCAGGTAATCGCCGGTGACGGCATAGGCCCTGGCCCGGCAGCCGCCGCAGACATGGATATATTCGCAACGGCCGCAGTTATCCTTGTAACCGGCAAAGTTACGCATGTCGAGCATCAGCTTCGAGTTTTCCCAGATGTCCTTGAAGGGCTGGGTCCGCAGATTGCCGGCCGCCAGGGGAAAATAGCTGCACGGCAAGACATTGCCGTCGACATCGATCAGGCAGATTAACTGGCCGGCCAGGCAGCCCTTGGAACCGCCGGTGGAAAACTTGAGGTTGCGGCGCTTGAACCGTTCGCCTTCGGCCTTGGCGCGTTGGAGGACGATGCGGTAGTACTGGGGGGCGCAGGTGGGGCGGACCAACAGGTCGGTTTCCTCTTTTTCCATGTCATAGTGCCAGTTGAGGATATCCTCGTATTCGTCGGCCGGGATCAGTTCGCTCATGATCTCCTCGCCGCGGCCGGTGGGCACGATCATGAACAGGTACCAGGCAGTGGCCCCCAGGCTTTTCACCAACCGGTAGATTTTCGGCGCCTCCTCCTTGTTGCGTTTGGTGAAGGAGGAGTTGATGAGGAAATCGATCCTATGTTCGTTGAACAGGCGGATGGCGTTCATCACGCCCTCAAAGGCGCCGGGCTGGTTGCGGAAATCGTCATGCACCTCGGCGGTGGCCCCGTCCAGGCTCAGGGAAACCATCTTGATACCCGCTTCCTTGATGCTGCGGCAGGTGGCCTCGGTCACCAGGGAGCCGTTGGTGGCCAGACACATGCGCAGGCCCAGACCGGTGCCGTAGGCGGCGATCTCGAACATGTCCGGCCGCAGCAGCGGCTCGCCGCCGGAAAGGACCATGACCGGATTGGCGTAGGCCCGGATTTCGTCCAGTATCCGTTTGGCCTCGGCCAAGGAGAAATCGGGGTGCCCTTCGATTTCGAGCTGAGAGGAGGAGCGGCAGTGAACACAGTTGAGATTGCAGCGGCGGGTGATTTCCCAGGCAATCCATTTAGGTATGCATTCCATAATGATATCCGGTGCCGGCTGAGCAGAAAGAGAAGAGCTGGAGCATCGCTGCGCCCTGGCGGAGCAGGGGGGGCGCCTGCGGTAGCGACAAAAGATGCAGCCAGATGAATAGGTTGGAATATATTCACGATGACCGGCAGGGTCAACAGCTTTGTCGGCGCTCTCAAGTCGGATCAAAACTCCGTGTAACTATTCATGGTGAAAAATTCGACGACGATATATGTTATTAAACAAATAAGATGCGTTTCCAACTTCTTTCACATGAGGAGGTTTTCTATGCAGGTGATCAAGAGTATCCTGACCCCGGTTGATTTTTCCGACAATGCCGGCAAAATTGTCAAGGCGGCGGCGTATGTGGCCGGAACATTCAAGGCGGAATTGCACTTGGTATTCGTGGCGCAAACGTTTGAGGATTACAGCGGATTTTTTGTTCCACCCATTAATCTGCCGAACTTGGAAGAAGAGCTTTTTGCCGCGGCCCAGCAGCAGATGGAGACCTATGTCGAGGAAAACAAAGCGATGTTCGCCGAGGCCGGAGTAACTCATGTGACCGGCAAGGTGCTGTCCGGCGATGTGGGGGAGGAGATCTTGAGTTATGCGGCCAAGAAAAAGGTGCAGTTGATTATCATGGGGACGCATGGATACAAGGGGCTGGAGCGGATCATGTTCGGCAGCGTTGCCGACAAGGTGGTGAAAACCGCCTGTTGTCCGGTGATGACCATCAACCCTTACCGCGAGGAGTGTGAGGGGAAGGCGGGCTGATGTGTTTCCTCCGGGGGAGTGTGGAAGACCAGCGCCTGAGAAAGCGGTGTAACCGAGGTGCAGATCGTGAGAAATGTTTTTTCGGGACGCCGACTGCGCTGGTTTTGTCGTCAGGGAGGTGCGGTCATGGAAAAAAGAAAAAACCCACGCATTGTGGTGAGCAATATGCAAATCGATGTTTCCGACGGGATTGGTTGCTGTTCGGGGACCGTTCGAGATGTTTCCCCGGTCGGCCTTTGTCTGGCGGATGTGGCAAAACGTTTCGGCAAAAACATCGAAGCCTTTACCGTAGTTGCTTCCAGTGAAAACCGCTATTTTAAGTTCCGGGTCCGATCACGATGGGAACAGACTGAAAGGCTGGGCAAACGCCTGGGGGTAGAAATCCATGAGCCTCCCGGGCAATGGATCGAATACGTTTCGTCGCTTGTCTCTAGGGATCGGAAAAAATAGGCGGTGACTTTAATCCCTTTCGAGCAGGCCAACGACGCATCCGACCGTACTCGCCTTGTCCCCCTGTTTGTCGGAACGGGTGCCGCCATCGAAGCTCTCTGCAAACAAGCGGGGCGCGGTGGTTTCCGGGAACAAGACCAGGTCAAGAACGCAACGTTCAGTCGGCGCCGACGAGAACAAACCGGCGACGCAGTGTGACCATTCCGCGAGTCCCGCCTGCACAAGTTGTTGCATCTCTCCTTCACGTTGCAGGCCAGAAGCGTTGGCGGCAAGCTCTGCCAGTACCTTGCCAAGACTGGGGGATTGCCGAATGAGCGGTTCATCGAGATTTGCGTCTTGTCCGGGGACTGTCCGGGTGACAGGTACTTCCAGACGGGCCAGATGTCGAACGCTTTGGCGATGACGCTTTTCATAGACCTCCTGCAACAGATCCATCGCCATCCGGTGGCGGGTGACAAGGAGTCCCGGCACCGGGCGGCCGTCGTAAAAACAAAGCCGGGTCCAGGCCTTGAGCCGGTGGCGGAGAATTCCGTCTGTTTCGTGACCGGTGTCCTGGGCGGTGACAGGAAGGACAAAAGGGTTCTCCTCCTCTTCGCACAGGTCGGCGAGCAGGGTGTCCTGTCGGTGGGTAATCTCATGGAGAGCCCTGTTCAGTTCGGCCTGCTCGATATCGAAGAATTCTCCCAGGGTTACAATCAGCCGCGACTGCCAGAGCACCAGCTCGGTTTCTTGTTGTTCCTTGATGTCACTGCGTTGTAACAGGTCGGACAGGATCGAGTGGTGTGACTCCGGATGATTGCGGCGGTTGAGGCCCGCCAGAGTCAGCATGCTCAGTTGGCTGGTGTAGGCATCGCCACGCCGCCGCATGTCCTGCACCAGGGCGCGAAAGCGATCCCGCTGTTCTCCCAGCGGTGCCGGGGTGAACCCTTGCAACCGGCCCCGTTGTCGGCACTGCTCGATAAAAACGGTTTCAGTCCCCTGTTCCGGGGGGGTGTTTTCAATGGCTTGCATGTGGACAACCTGGTCGAAAACCTGTACAAGGGGGAAGAGGAGACGCTCGTCGGGAAGGGTTTCCGGAAATACGCAGGCAATGGTTTTGTTCATGATATGAGTACAGTACGGGAAAAAATTACATTTATACTGACGGCCCTGGCCTATTTGCTTTTTCATCTGCGCCTGGGAACCGATGCGGAAGCTGTCCTCAGCGGGACAACCTACCAGGTGCTGCTCACTGCCCCCTATGCCCTTGGCTTCACCTACATTGTTGCGGTGGTTTTCAGGCGGATTTCCGGCAAGGGATGGTTGCCCTGGGATCGATTGTTGCGGGTTTTCTTCACCGTCGGTATCCTCTTCGCCTTCTTTTTCGCCCTGTACGAATATGCCGGTCAGGGACAGCCGCTGGAGGACCGCAAGCTCCAACCCGATTCTAGCGCAGCACGCTTTTTCGAGGATGTACTCCGGAAGGTGCGGTAGTGTTGGGCATAAGGAGGCTCTCCGGTCCCATAAGCGTGCCGGGGCTGGTCACCGCGTTGCAGCCGGTTTGCGTCCTGTCACCGAGAATGGCGCCCAGCTTGCGCAGGCCGGTGTCGATCTGGCGATTAACGGTCCGGAGTTTGACGTTGCCGGAGAAGAAGCGAAGGTTGGCGCATTTGGTGCCGGCGCCGAGGTTGACGTTCTTGCCGAGGATCGAGTCGCCCAGATAGGCAAAATGGCCGGCCTTGGCATCGTTAAGGAAGATCGTGTGCTTGACCTCGGTGGTGTGGCCGACGACGCAGCGCTTGCCGATCAGGCAGTTGCCGCGTAGGTAGGCGCCCTGGCGGATCTCCGAACAGTCGCCGATAATGGCCGGGGATTTGATCATCGCGCCTGACTCGATCAGCACGCCCTTGCCGATCTTGATGTTTTTCCCCACCATCACCGCCCCTGCCATGATGACCGAGGCCCCTTCGAGGAACTGGCCGTTTTCCCAGACAGTGAGGCCGCCTTTGGTCGCGTCGCCGTAGGTGATGATGCATTCCCGGGCGTTGCGCAGTCTGCCGTTGAACCAGATATACGGACTGTCCAGCGGCACGCCGTCGGTGATGCAGAGGTGCTGAAAAGAAGGGGCGGTCTGGCTGGCGACATAGGCCTTCAGCTTTTTCAGCGGGACCCAGACATAGGGACAATCGGCAAAGAGTTCCTGATCGGGAAAATCGGTGAGATCGAAAAACGACCCGATGGTCAGCATAGAGGGGCTCCAAGACAAGCGGATGAACAGGGGCTGGACAATAGCCTTTCTATATTGAGGCCCCGGCAATTATTCAAGGGAAATCTTCTCCGCCCGCAAGGGGAGCGCCGCCTTGACTTCGGATGGGGTTGTGTTTACTGTCGTGGGACAATTTACGGCAAGGTAATCGCTTTAGGCGATTTTTAAGGAGGGGAAACGTGGAATTTGATGATTCATTATCGACCAGCATGGGTGATTTCGGAGAGCAGGCGCAGGATCTGGAGATCCCCGAATCCCTGCCCATGATGGCTGTCCGGGATGTCGTTGTCTTCAACTACATGATCATCCCGCTGTTTGTCGGCCGGCCCGGTTCCATCGAAGCGGTGAACGAAGGGCTGAACAATAACAAGCTGTTGATGCTGGTGACCCAGAAAGACCCGACCAAGGACGATCCCGAGGAAAAGGATCTCTACCAGGTGGGCATGGTGTCGATGATCATGCGGACCCTCAAGTTGCCCGACGGCCGGCTCAAGGTGCTGGTGCAGGCCCTGTCCAAGGCCCGGGTCCGTTCCTTTCTCCAGAAAAAACCGTTTTACCGGGTGGCGATCGACCTGGTCGAAGAGCCGGAATCCCCGGAGATCACCGTCGAGACCGAAGCCCTGATGCGGACTGTCCGCGAGCAGACCGAGAAGATCATGTCCCTGCGTGGCCTCCTCTCCTCGGACCTGATGATGATCATCAACAATATCGAGGAGCCGGGCCGCCTGGCTGATCTGGTGGGCTCTAACTTGCGTCTGAAGATATCGGAGTCGCAAAAAATTCTCGAAACCATTGATCCCACTGAGCGATTGCGTCTGGTGGCCGATCTCCTCCACAAGGAACTGGAGGTGTCCACGGTCCAGGCCAAGATCCAGTCGGATGCCAAGGAGGAAATGTCGCGCAGCCAGCGGGAATACTTCCTCCGTGAGCAGATTCAGGCGTTGAAACGGGAACTCGGTGACGAGGACAGCTATTCCCAGGAGATTGAGGATCTGCGCAAGCAGTTGCGCAAAAAGAAGATGCCCAAATACGCCAAGAAAGAGGCGCGCAAGCAGTTGCGGCGGTTGGAGATGATGCACCCCGACGCCTCCGAAGCGACCATTGTCCGCACCTACCTCGACTGGTTTCTCGATCTGCCTTGGCGGCAATCGTCCACCGACATGCTCGACCTCAAGGTGGCGGCCGATGTCCTCGATGAAGACCACTACGGCCTGGACCGGATCAAGGAGCGCATCCTCGAATATCTGGCGGTGCGCAAGCTCAACGCCGACACCAAGGGACCGATCATCTGCTTTGTCGGGCCTCCCGGCGTAGGCAAGACCTCGCTCGGCCAGGCCATCGCCAAGGCCATGGGCCGCAAGTTTTACCGGCTGTCCTTGGGTGGCATGCGTGACGAGGCGGAGATCCGCGGCCATCGCCGCACCTATATCGGTGCCCTGCCGGGGCGGATCCTCCAGGGGTTGAAAAGTGTCGGCACCAATAATCCGGTGTTCATGATGGACGAGATCGACAAGATTGGCGACGACTACCGCGGCGATCCCTCGTCGGCGCTGCTGGAAGTGCTCGATCCAGAGCAGAACAACACCTTCTCCGACCATTACATGAACCTGCCCTTTGATCTTTCCAAGGTCATGTTCATTACCACCGCCAACCGCAGCGACACCATTCCCGGACCGCTCCTGGACCGGATGGAGGTGATCCAGCTCTCCGGCTACACCCTGGAAGAGAAGATGGTGATCGCCAACAAGTACCTGTTGCCGCGGCAGATCAAGGAGAACGGTCTCAAGTCCAGCCAGATCAAGATCGATGATCCCACGCTGGAAATTATCATCAGCAGGTACACCCACGAGGCCGGGGTGCGCAACCTGGAGCGCGCCCTGGGCAAGGTCTGCCGCAAGATTGCCCGCAAGGTGGCCGAGGGGGGCAGGGGACCGTATGTGATTTCCGACAAGACCGTGGAAAAATACCTGGGCCCACCCAAATTCCTGCCGGAGACCGAACTCGACACCAGCAGTCAGCCCGGTCTGGTGATCGGATTGGCCTGGACCGAGGTCGGCGGCGAACTGCTGCACATCGAGACCTCGGTGCTGCCGGGTAAGGGCAAGTTGCTCCTCACCGGTCAGTTGGGTGAGGTGATGAAGGAGTCTGCCCAGGCAGCGCTCAGCTACTGCCGCAGCCGCAACAAGGTGCTGGGCGTGGAACCGGAATATTTCGACGCGGTCGACATTCACATCCATGTCCCGGCCGGCGCCATTCCCAAGGACGGCCCTTCAGCCGGCATTACCATGACCACAGCACTGTTTTCGGCCATCAGCGGCAAGGCGGTCAAACGGGGGGTGGCCATGACCGGCGAGGTGACGCTGCGCGGCCGGGTGCTCCCCATCGGCGGCCTCAAGGATAAGGCCTTGGCGGCGCTGCGCGCCGGTATCACCAAGGTGATTATTCCCGAGGAAAATCAAAAGGATCTGGTCGAGATTCCTGAAGAATTGCGCAAGAAAATCACTTTTTTCCCGGTCAGGCACATGGACGAGGTGATTGATCTGACTCTGGGAAAGATTTCCGGGCGCAAGACGCAGCCCAAAGAAGCAGCCAAGCAAGAGAAATAGGCGCAGTTCGCCGGGCAGCGGGGCGGTCCCCCCATTGCCCGGCCGACTGTCTTCTCCTGCCTCAATTTCCTGTTTTCCTTTTTTCTTGGCCGTCTCACCATGCGTCGCCTTCTGTTTTTCCTGCCCCTATTTCTCTTCCTTCTCATCGGCGGTACGGGACTCTGGTATCGCTCCTATCTGACCACCGCTTCTCCTGGAAGCGGCGCGGTCATCATCAATATTCCCAAGGGAGCGGGAGTCCGCGGCATCGGTGCCTTGCTGGCGGCAAACGGTCTCTTGGAAAACGATCTCCGCTATCTCTGTCTGGTCTATTTCTCCGGTTTGAAAACCAAACTCAAGGCCGGGGAATACAGCATCCCCCTGGGGCTGACCCCGCCCGAGGTTCTGCGCCTTTTGGCCTCGGGCAGCACCCTCCGGCATCATGTGACCATTCCCGAGGGGATGACCGCCGAGCAGATAGCAGCCATTTTCGAACAAGACGGCTGGGTCAGGCGGGGGCGTTTTCTTGCCCTGGTCGAGGATGCGACCTTTATCGCCAGGCTGGGGATAGCGGCCCGGAATCTGGAAGGATATCTATTTCCGGAGACCTATACCCTGGTCCGCAACGAGACCGACGAAGGAACGGTGATTCGGATGATGGTGGCTCGTTTTCAGCAGGTCTGGAAGGAGTTGGAGATTTCCGAAGATCACGATCTGGATCGCCATCAACTCCTGACCCTGGCCTCGATAGTGGAAAAGGAAACCGGGGTGGCGGCCGAGCGGCCGCTGATCGCCCGGGTTTTTTACAACCGGCTGGCCAAAAAGATGCGTTTGCAATCCGATCCGACCGTGATCTACAGTATCCGCGATTTTAACGGCAATCTGACCAAGGCCGATCTGAAGAGGGAAACCCCGTACAACACCTACATCATTCCAGCCCTGCCGCTGGGGCCCATTTGCAACCCCGGCCGCGCTGCCCTGGAAGCGGTCCTGCGGCCGGCCGATTCCGATGCCCTCTATTTTGTTTCGAAAAACGACGGGACTCATATTTTTTCCACCAATCTGGCCGATCATAACCGGGCCGTTCAGACCTACCAAAGATAACCGGCGTGGTCGTTTCAGCGGAGTCAGGTGAACAGTTTCTCTGAACCTCACGGGGGATTGCGGTGATGACGAAAAGTATGCAGGTGTGCAGAGGGAGCCATCAATTTCCTTGTTTTTAATTCAATTAGTGTTATGTTCGCCCGCAGGAGTAGAACATGCGGTATTTTGGCGGGTTAGGTTTTTCACTCCCGTGGCCGAGCGTAAAACGGCCTGGAAATTCGCATGGATGGAACATTCAGCCCAAGACAAGGAGAAAAAGGGAACAATGTTGAAAGGAACTGTGAAGTGGTTTAATGAGTCTAAAGGTTTCGGTTTTATTGAGCAGGAAGCAGGCAAGGATGTTTTTGTCCACTACTCTGCGATCAGTGGATCGGGTTTCAAAACACTCAATGAAGGGGATAAAGTTCAGTTTGAAATCGTTGATGGCCCGAAGGGACCGGCTGCCGCCAACGTCACGAAACAATAATTCAAGCTGTCTTTAAGCCCGGCGGGTTATCCTCTGCCGGGTTTTTTTTGCCAACGGCAAAGGCGTCCTTCGTCGTTCAAAATTGGGCTCCTATTTGGGGTTGATTCTCTTCCTTTCACCGGGCGGTTTCAATATGGCCCGGCACCTGTTCCTATCGACATCAGTGAGCCAGGTTGTTTCTGTAGGTTGACGCATTGTGAAAATCGCCCTTGTTCAGACTAACCCGATTATCGGGGCCTTTGAGCGGAACCTTCGCCAGATCGAAACGTGGATCGAGAAGGCGAAGCAGGCCGGATGCGAGCTGGCTGTTTTCCCCGAACTCACTCTGTGCGGCTATCCGCCGCAGGATCTGCTGGAACGCGCTTCCTTCCTTGACGCCCATGACCGCGCCCTGGCGGATCTCATCAAGGGGCTGAACGGTATCACCTGTATTATCGGCGCGTTGGAGCGGCGGCAAGGGCCGGGCAAGCCGCTGTACAATGCTGCCTTTGTCCTGGAACGCAACAAAATCGCCTTCCGGGCGCGCAAGCAGTTGCTGCCCACCTACGATGTCTTTGACGAGACCCGGTATTTCGAACCGGGGACCACGTCCACCGTTTTTCCTTTTCAGGGGGGGCACTATGGCTTGACCATTTGCGAAGATATCTGGTGGAGCAGCGAGTCGTACCGGGCCAACCCGCTGGCAGGGTTGACCACCGGACCGCTCGTTCCCGACTGTCTGATCAATATTTCCGCCTCTCCCTATTATCACGGCAAATTGCAGGTGCGCCAGCAGGTCTTCGGCCAAATGTGCCGGCAAAACCATCTGCCTTTGCTCTATGCCAATCAGGTCGGCGGCCAGGACGGTTTGATCTTTGATGGCCACTCGATGGTGATGACCCCGGCCGGTACCCTGTGCAAAGCAGCCGCCGGTTTCGCCGAGGACATGCTGATCGTCGATAGCGATGACTGGGCCACCACTGGCCGGGTGGCGCTGGAGGACAGCGTTGCCGACGTGGAGGCGGCGCTGGTGCTCGGGGTGCGCGATTACCTGCACAAAACCGGGTTTCGGAAGGCGGTGCTCGGTTTGTCCGGGGGTATCGATTCGGCGGTGACCGCCGTGATCGGCTGCCGCGCCCTGGGGCCGGAGAACGTGCTCTGCGTGGCCATGCCGTCGCCCTATACCTCGCAACAATCCGTCGACGACGCCCGCAGGCTGGCCGAGAATCTCGGCTGCGGTTTTGAGGTTATCGGGATTTCCGCGGCCATGGAGGCCTACCGGGCCAGTCTGGCCCCGCTCTTCGCCGGGTTGGCGGAAGACGCTACCGAGCAGAACATCCAGGCCCGGATCCGGGGCAATCTCCTCATGGCCCTGTCCAACAAATTCAATCGGCTGTTGCTGTCCACCGGCAACAAGTCGGAGATGGCCGTGGGCTACTGTACCCTCTATGGCGACATGAGCGGTGGGCTGGCCGTGATCGCGGATGTGCCCAAGGGCATGGTCTATGCCCTGGCCCGCTTGATGAATCGGGAGCGGGAGATCATACCTGAGCGGATCATCACCCGGCCGCCAACCGCGGAACTGAAACCCGATCAGTGCGACCAGGACGATTTGCCCCCCTATGACCTCCTCGACGCCGTGCTCCAGGCCTATCTGGAGGAGCACAAGAGCATCGAGGAGATTGTTGCCGGCGGTGTGGAGGCGCAGTTGGTGCGGGACATCGTCCGCCGGATCAATCGCAATGAATACAAGCGCAAGCAGGCCCCGCTCGGTATCAAGGTGACGACCAAGGCCTTCGGACCGGGACGCCGTTATCCGGTGGTCCAGGGGTTTGCGGAGTGAAGCAGTCCCAACGCCCCCATTGTTTGCGGCAAAAGTTCCTTTGACGCCGTTCTTTTTTTTCGTTATCCTGGCCTGACCCGCCCGATTGAAGCAACTCTTATTCGAGACGATCAGCAAGCGACATGGTCCGGCCGTCCCGTAGTCTTATTTCTGTCCTCCTCTTTGTTCCGATCAGCCTCCTGTTGATCGGTTTCCTTGTTTTCCGTGAGCAGACCACCAAGCGGCCCGAGCAGTTGGCCGTCACCACGGCCGGCATGGTCGAAATGTGCCTGAGCTGTCATGCCAAGGAAAAGCTGGACGGCGCCCACGACAGCCTGGTGGTCGGCTGTTCGCCGTGCCATCTGGGAGATCCCTTGGCTATCGACAAGGACAAGGCCCACGGGGGCATGGTCCTCAATCCCGGCGACCTGCGCTGGGTGGCCAGGACCTGCGGGGTCGAGGGCTGTCATCCGGCGGACATCTCCAAGGTGAAACATTCCCTGATGGCCACCAACCGCGGCATCCTGGCCACCCTGCTCTACTACTGGGGCGAGCGAGAACACCAGAACGCGGAGGTGACGGTCGAGCATCTGCTTACCAGCGGCGAGACCTCGCTCGCCCTTGATTACTTTCGCAAGCTCTGCGCGACCTGCCATCTGTGGAAGCAGAAAAACGATCTGCCCGGCGCACCGGCCTTTTTCAACGAAAAGGGCGGCGGCTGTTCCGCCTGCCATTATATCCTGCCGCCGGGTGCGCCGCGCAATACGGTGACCTCTGAACTCTCCGAAGCCGCGCAGGCGGAAGCCAAGAAAAATCGGCCGCACCCCCTCGTCGTTAAAAAAGTACCGGAGGAAAATTGTATCCGCTGCCATAACCGTTCCGGCCGCCTCGGTCTGTCGTATGTCGGTATTTTTGAGGCCGAGGGCTATGGCACCCCCTATGAAAAAGGACAGCATTCGTCGCAGCGGTTGGCAGGGGACCGCTTTTATCTCAAGATCGCCGAGGACATCCATCATGTCAAGGGCATGGCCTGCATTGACTGCCATACCCGCGACGAGATCATGGGCGACGGCACCTCCTATGCCCATTACGAGGAACAGGTGGAAATCACCTGCCAGAGCTGCCATGACGTCAAGCCGGGCCTGACTCGCAAGCAGAAGCGGTTGACCAACGTCGGCGAGCAGCAGGGACAATTCGTGCTCACCGGCAAGATTGACGGCAGACAGCACCCGTTGCACCCGCCTGACCGACTGGCCTGTCTTGCCTCTGCCCACAAGCGCCTGTCCTGCGCGGCCTGTCATTCCACCTGGGTGCCGCAGTGCTACGGCTGTCACGCGAAACGGGACAAGCGGGAAACGCATCTCGACAAGCTCTCGCTCAAAGAGACGCCGGGCTGGTGGGAGGAGGGGCGGTCGTACATCCGCTATGAAAAACCGATGCTGGCGGTCTGGGGCGACGAGGTGGTGGTGGTGACACCCGGCTGTCAGGACCTGGTCACCCTGATCGATGAGCAGGGCGCCTCCGAGGGCGGGTTCAACCGCTTTACCATGGCTGCTATCAACCCCCACACTATCCAGGCCAAGGGGCGTTCCTGCAAGGACTGCCACGCCTCACCGAAAACCGTGGGATTGGGCGAGGGCACGGTGGTGAAAAAAGACGGGCAATGGCGGTTCGTTCCCGTGGATCGCGGGGTGGTGAATGAACAAGGGCAGACACCGGGCTTCGATACCTTTGTGACCATCGACGGCACGCCCTTGCAACACGGTTCGCGCAAGAATCTGCGTCCCTTCAACGGTGAGGAGTTGCAGCGCATCCTCCGCATCGGCCTTTGTCTCGATTGTCACCGCGCCTCCGACGACCCCGTCTATCGCCATTATGACCGGCAGCGGCCCTGTCCGGTGTTCAAGGAGCCATGACGGGTTGCCGTTTCTTGGAAAAATGTTCGGCTCCCGTTGGGTTTGCTCTTGTTAATTTTTTACAAAAGCGTTACAGCGCACTGTTTTTTGTCAATTGGAGAACGCTATAAGGAAGGAGTGCAATGATGTTTTCTGAAAAGTTTGTGCTTGCGGATCGGGTCCTGCAAGTGGCGCCCTCGCCAACGCTTGCGGTCAATGCCAAGGCAAAGGCGCTGCGGGCCGCAGGTGCGGATATTTTGAATTTCAGCGTGGGCGAGCCCGACCTGTCCACCCCCGCCCATGTCTGCGAGGCGGGGAAAAAGGCGATTGATGATGGCCGCACCCGATATACGCCGGCGGCGGGCATCGTGGAGTTGCGGGAGGCGGTGTGCGCCAAACTGAAAAAAGACCAGGACTGGGACTATGTTCCGGACGATGTCCAGATCAGTTGTGGCGGCAAACACGGACTCTACAACATCTTTCAGGCAATATTGAATCCCGGCGACGAGGTGCTCATCCCTGCGCCCTATTGGGTGTCTTATCCCCCCATGGTCCAGTTGGCCGGCGGCACGCCGGTGGTGGTGCCGCTGCAACAGGAGAACAAATTCGATATTGATCCGGTAATCCTGGCGCAATACGCTACCAGCAAAACCAAGGCGATTATTCTTAACAGCCCGTCGAATCCGACCGGGGCGGTCTACTCGCACGCCGCGCTCGCCGGAGTGGCCAAGCTGGCTTATGAGGGCGGCTGGCTGGTGATCACCGACGATATGTATGAAGATCTGTTCTATGGCGAAGGCAAGGTGCCTCACATCCTCCACGCCGATCCGCGGTTGAAAGAACAGACGGTACTCTCCAACGGCGTGTCCAAATCCTTTGCCATGACCGGCTGGCGGATCGGCTATTCCGTCGGCCCGCGCGAGGTGATCAGGGCAATGAATAAAATTCAGAGCCAGTCCACCTCGAATCCGGCCGCTCCTTCCCAGTATGCGGCCCTTGCCGCTCTGACCGGGCCGCAGGATTTTCCCCGCCAGTTACGCGAGGCCTTTATCCCCCGGCGGGCCTATTTTGTCGCCGCTCTGGAGGCCATTGCCGGGGTGAGTTGCGTCTCCCCCATGGGCGCTTTTTATGTGTTTCCCAATTTTTCAGCCTACTACGGCAAGTCATTCAACGGCACGGTTATTGACGGGTCTGTCGCTTTGGCCGACTATTTCCTCAGTGAGGCCCTGGTGGCCTCCGTGCCCGGCGCCGCCTTTGGCGCCGATGCCTTTATCCGCTTTTCCTTTGCCACCTCGATGGAGACCATCGAGAAGGGCATGGCACGGATCGAGCAGGCCCTGGCCGCCCTGCACTAACAGCGTCGATCAGGCATAAAAAAACCGGACAGAGTTCGTTCTCTGTCCGGTTTGCTGTTTCCGGTGTATCGGCAAGGTCCGATACGGGCCAGGTGTCTATTCTCTCTCCGTGACGGGTCGGCTGTTGTCTTGGCTGAGTTTGCTTTTGACCAGCAAGGATTGCAGTTTCCAGGGCGACGAGAGGCATTCCCGGCCGAGATGATTTTCGGCCACTACCTCGCAGAACCTGAGGAATTCGGCCATGAGCCGGGTAATGATCTTGTCTTTGTGCTGAATGATCCAGAGTTGCCGACTCATGTCCATGCCCTCGATGGGCAGGATCTTTAACCAGCCTTCCTCCGCTTCCCGGCACACGGTCAGCATGGACAGGCAGGCGGCGCCGACCCCCGACTCCACGGCTTTCTTGATGGCCTCGGTATGACCGGTTTTGGTCACCACTTTGAGGAGGGAGGCATGGCGGCCCAGTTTTTTGGTAAAGATTTCGGCGGTTCCCGATCCCTCCTCCCGCATGACCCAACTGGTTTCCTTGAGGTCGTCCGGGATGATAAAGGTTGAGCGATCGGCGAGTTTGTGATTGGCGCTGACAATAATCCCCAACTCATCCTCGAACCAGGAGGTGGCGACCAGTGAGTCAACGTTGATGTCCCCTTCGACGAACCCGAGATCGGCCTGACCCGTGGCCACCAGCTTCTCTGCGGTCATGGTGTTGACCACCAGCATGTTGATGTGCGCCTCGGGGTGGAGTTGCATAAAGGCGCCGATGAGATAGGGCAGGACATAGTTACCGATGGTCGAGCTGGCAACGATCTCAAGCACGCCGGCCACCGCACCCTGTTGTTCGGTGAGGATGGTCTCGATGTTGGCCACCTGGTGGAGAATGGTTTTGGACAACGGCAGGAGATAACGACCCCGGTCATTGAGGAGCAGACTGCGGCCGTGGCGGTCAAAGAGCGGGCCGCCTAATTGGTTTTCCAGTTCACCCAAGGCCATGCTCACCGCCGACTGGGTGAGCAGGAGCTTCTTACTCGCCCGGGTGACCTGCTGCGTCTCGGCAACGGCAATGAATATTTCAAGTTGTCTGAAGGTGATGGCCATGCGGATTTCTTGTATCAGCTTGACTGAACATAACTATGATCGGAATTGAAAAATAAACGCTAAACTAACACTTCCGGAAAATAGGTCAATGACTTTTCCGCGGCAGCCGGCAATATTTCAGGGCTTGGGAAGAGGAGGGGAGAATGCCGGCGGGTTATTTTCCAGAATTGTTTTCCGGAATTGTACTTGACATCAGTGATGCTTTTCAGTAGCCTGATAAAATGTGCTGATTAAACGCATCAGTCGGATTGATGCCACTCCGTGGCCGCTGTTGAGGAGAAAAGGATGGATCAGGTTGTTCTCACCAATATCATTTACGTCACCATCTTTCTGATCGGTGCCCTGCTGTTCGGGTTCGGACCGATCATCATCGTCAAACTGCTCAGCCCCTCGTCCCATACCCGGCAGACCGCCGGCCGCACCGGGCAGTTGATCGAATGCGGCATGGAGCCCATCGGCAGCGCCTGGATCCGCTTCGGCATCATCTACTATCTCTATGCCCTCATCTTCCTGGCCTTTGATGTCGACGTGCTGTTTCTCTTTCCGGTGGCCGTCGCCTACAATAGCCCGGAATTGGGTCTCCAGGATTTTTACGAGATCCTGCTGTTTGTCGCCATTCTTTCATTAGCCATTGTCTATGCCTGGCGTAAAGGAGTGTTCACGTGGGAGAAGAAAACGTACCTTCATCAATAGTGCAGTTCGCCCAGCTCGACAAACTGCTCAATCTCGGCCGGGCCAATTCGCTCTGGCCCATGACCTTCGGGCTGGCCTGCTGCGCTATTGAAATGATGTGCACCGGCGGTTCCCGCTTCGACATCTCCCGTTTCGGCGCCGAGGTCTTCCGGCCTTCGCCCCGACAGTCCGATGTCATGATCGTGGCCGGGACCATCAACAAAAAGTTGGAGCTGGCGATCAAGACCCTCTATGACCAGATGCCCGAGCCCAAATGGGTGATCGCCATGGGCAACTGCGCCATCAGCGGCGGACCGTTCAAAGTGGCGTGTAACTATAACGTGGTCGAAGGGGCGGACAAGCTGTTTCCGGTCGATGTCTACATCCCTGGTTGCCCGCCGCGCCCCGAGGCCCTGCTTGAGGGCATCATGACCCTGGAAGAGAAGATCACCGGAAAACGCCGCTGGCCGCGGGTGCATCCGGGCTGAAACGGGGGGCAAGAGCAATGGATATGTTGGAAAAAACGTTGGTTGCACTGGTCGAGCTTTTTCCCGAACCTGCTTCTGCTGCCGCACCGGCGGGGGAGGGCACCCAGGAGGCGCCATTGCGGGAAGCAGGGGTGGTGGCCACCGGTTTTGCCAAACACGGCAGCCATCTCGATGTCCTCTGCCGTCCGGATCAGGTGGTGGCCGTGGCCCAGATCATGGACCGCGAAGGGTATTTTCTCGAAGCCATCTCCGGGGTCGACTGGCTGGACATGCAGCAGTTCGAGATCCTCTACGACTATAACCGCTTGGGCGGCGAACACTGCCGGGTGCTGGTCCGCACCCGGGTTCCTCGCCGTGAACCGGTGGTGCCGACCGTGTCTCACGTCTTCCCGGCCGCTGACTGGCATGAGCGCGAGACCTTTGATTTCTATGGCGTTCAGTTCCAGGATCATCCCAATCTGATCCGCATTCTCCTGCCGGAAGATGCCGATTTCCATCCCCTTCGCAAGGATTTTAAGCCATGACCGTTCCTGTTCACCTGCGGCAGGATGAAACCTTTGTCCTCAACCTAGGGCCGCAGCATCCCGCCACCCACGGCGTGCTCCGGGTCAAGCTCACCATGGACGGCGAGTACGTCGTCAAGGCTGAGCCGGTCCTGGGCTACATCCACCGCATGCACGAAAAGATGGCCGAGGAGGGTACCTTTGTCCAGTTTTTTCCCAACACCGCCCGCATGGATTACCTCCATGCCCTGGCCTTCAACCATGGGTGGGCCCTGGTGGTGGAGAAAGCAGCCGGCATCGAGGTCCCCGAACGGGCCGAGTACATCCGGGTAATCACCGTCGAGCTCAACCGCATCGCCAGCCATCTGTTGTGGTGGGCCGCTTTTCTTTTGGATCTCGGTGGCTTCACCCCTTTGCTCTATGCCTTTGACGACCGCGAGAAGATCATCGATCTGCTGGAGCGGATCACCGGTTCGCGGCTGACCTATAGTTATATGCGGTTCGGTGGGGTGTACAACGATATCGATGACGAGTTCATCGCCGGCACCCGCGATTTCATCAAGCGGCTCCGCGGCCGGATGCCCCGTCTCTATCACGACTTGGTCACCCACAACATCATCCTGATCAAGCGGATCAAGGATATCGGCTTGGTCAGTGCCGAGCAATGCCGGCGTTACGGCGCCACCGGCCCGGTAGCCCGTGGGTCGGGCATCAACTACGATATCCGCAAGAACGAGCCCTATTCGGTCTATCCGGAGTTCGATTTCGAGGTGCCGGTCTTTAACGAGGGCGATTCCATGGCCCGCTACATGGTGCGCATGCACGAGATGGAACAGTCGATGCGGATCATCGAGCAGGCCCTGGACAAACTTCCCGGCGGGCCGGTGATGGGCAAGGCGCCGAAGGTGCTCAAACCCGAGGCCGGCTACTACTACTCGGCGGTGGAAACCGCCCGGGGGTCGCTCGGCCACCGGCTGGTCTGCGATGGCGGTAAGAATCCCTACAAGCTGAAGCTGCGGTCGCCAACCTTTTGCAACCTGAGCTTGTTCGGCGAGGTGGCCGAAGGCATGCTGCTGGCGGACGCCCTGGCCTTCATGGGCAGTCTGGATCTGGTCATCCCCGAAATCGACCGCTGATCGGGGGAGGTATATTCTATGGAAACAAGTATGTGGCGCGCCCTGTTGTATCTGGTGGGCATCATGGCCTTTGCCGGCGTCAATGCCGCTTGGCTCGGCTGGTGCGAGCGCAAGGGCGCGGCGCGAATCCAGCGGCGGATCGGTCCCTGCGAGGCCGGGTTTGCCGGTCTGATGCAGCCTCTGGCCGATGGCCTCAAGCTGATGAGCAAGCAGCTGCTCGTACCCCAGGGTGTCGACGGCATCATCTTCCGAGTGGCGCCGGTGCTGGCGATGATCCCGGCCATTACCTCGATGGCGGTCATTCCGTTCTCCGAGAATATCGGTGCCCGGGCCATGGAACTCTCGGTGCTGCTCCTCTTTGCCTTGGCCTCGATCGGCATGATCGCCATCCTGCTGGGCGGTTGGGCCTCGGGCAACAAGTACGCCATCATCTCCGCCGCCCGCGGGGTTTCGCAGAATCTGGCCTACGAGATCCCCATGCTGCTGACCGTGATCACCGTGGTATTGATCTCCGGGTCGATGAACCTGCGCGAGATCGCCCTTACCCAACAGGGCGGCTTCTGGCACTGGAACATCTTTCGCCTGGAGAACGGTCATTTCCTGACCATGTGGATCTCCTTCATCATCTTCTTCATCTGTTCGGTGGCCGAGACCAACCGGGCGCCCTTTGACATGGCCGAGGCCGAGAGCGAGCTGGTGGCCGGCTTCATGACCGAGTACGGGTCCATGGGCTTTGGCCTGTTCATGATGGGCGAGTATCTCAACATCGTGGTCGGCGCCTGCCTCACCGCCACCCTCTTTCTCGGCGGCTGGGACTGCCCCTTCGGCCTGACCCCCGGCGTCTGGTGGTTCTTGATCAAGATCTACATCCTGATCTTCACCTTCATCTGGATCCGCTGGACCTATCCGCGCACCCAGATTTACCGGCTTCTCAATCTTTCCTGGAAAATACTGATCCCGTTTTCCCTGGCCAATCTCCTGGTAACGGCAGCCCTGATCAAGGTGTTCTGAATGAGCGGCTATTTGAGCGAAATTGTGACCGGCGGCAAGAGCCTGATCACCGGTTTGGCGATCACCGCCCGGGAGTTCTTCCGGCCGGTGGTGACCGAGCAGTACCCCTGGGAAGTGCCGACGATGACGCCGCTGTTCCGGGGACATATCGAACTGATCGCCAACGAGGAAACCGGTGAGCCCAACTGCGTGGTCTGCGGCATGTGCCAGCGGGCCTGTCCCTCGGCGTGCATCAGCCTGGACGGCAAGAAGAACGAGAGCGGCAAGGGCAAGGTGCTGACCCGCTACATCCTCGACTTCACCAAGTGCAGCCTCTGCGGCCTCTGCGTGGAAAGCTGCAACTTCAACGCCCTGCGGTTTTCCAAGGACTACAACTTGGCCAGTTTCGACAAGAATGACTTCATCATGGATATGCTGAAACGGTTGGAGGAGCAGAACAGATGCAAGCATTAGTCTGTCAGCCGGCCGGAGCCCCGGCCCTTTTTTCCGCCGAGGGCATGGTCGGGATCGTTTTTCTCCTCACCGTGGCCCTGGTGGTGACCGGCGCCCTGATCGCGGTCAACGCCCGGCGGCTGGTCCGCGCCGTTGCCGGTCTGGCCGTCTGTTTCACCGGCCTGGCCGGGGTCTATTATTTTCTGCTCAGCCCCTTTCTCGCCATGATGCAACTGCTCATCTATGTCGGCGCGGTCTCGATCCTGATCGCCTTTGGCATCATGATGGCCACGCCGGAAGAACAGCAGGCAACGGGCATGAAGAGCCGCTCCATTCTCGCCGGCCCCCTGGCCTTCAGTGTCGGCGCCCTGATCTTTGCCGCCCTGACTGTGCTCGGTCTGAAAACCCAGTGGCAGGTCTTTCCTCGGCAAGGGACCTTTGACATCAAGGCGGTGGGCATGTCGCTGTTGACCACCCATTCTCTCGTCTTCGAACTTATTTCCATCGTCCTGCTCCTGGCCATTATCGGCGCTTTGGTGCTTGCGCAGAGGGGGAGAAACTAACCGATGCAACTGTTGAATCTCTACAACTGCCTGTCGACCTACCTGGTGCTCGGCGCCTTGCTGTTCGCCTTCGGGGTCTACGGCATGGTGGTCCGCCGCACGGTGATCGGCATGCTGATCTCGTCCGAGTTCATCCTGGCCGCGGCCTCGACCAATTTCATGGCCTTCAACCGCTTTCTGGCGCCGGACCCGGTGGTCGGGCAGATCTTCACCCTGTTTATCATGGCCATTGCCGCCGCCGAGGCGGCCATCGCCATCAGCATCATGATCGCCGTCTACCGGAATTACAAGTCCGTCGAGACCGACGATCTGGTTGATCTGCAAGGGTAACGGAGGGCATGAACATGGATATCGTTGCCTCCGCCGCCAATGTCGTCGAAAACAGCAACCTGCTGCTGGCGGTGATCATCCCGCTCTTCGGCAGCCTGGTGGTCATGACCCTGAAGAACCATCCGAACCTGCGCGAAATGGTTTCGTCCAGCGCTTCGGTGCTGCTGTTTCTGATGGTCCTCTCCTTTATCCCGGCCCTCAAGGCCGGCAAGACCCTGGTCTATCCGCTCTTTCAGCTCTTGCCCGGCCTGTCGATCACCCTGCGCGCCGACGGTTTTTCCATGATCTTCGCCATGGTGGCCTCCTCGCTGTGGATGATTGCCGTTTTCTATTCCATGGGCTACATGCGGGCCCACGATGAGCCCTGCCAGACCCGGTTCAACGCCTGTTTCGCCCTGGCCATCTTCGGGGCCATCGGCGTGGCCTTTTCCGATAACCTCCTGACCCTTTATCTCTTCTATGAGATCGTCTCGGTCTGCACCTATCCCCTGGTTGCCCACCACCAGGACGAGGAATCCTACGAAGGGGCGCGCAAATATATTGTCTACCTGACCACCACTGCCAAGTTCTTCCTGCTGCCGGCCCTGATCCTCATCTATGTCCTGGCCGGCACCCTGGATTTTCCCCATAACATCGCCACCGGCATCATCCCCACCACCGCTACCGACTGGGTGGTGACCATGCTCTACATCTTCTGCATCTTCGGCTTTGCCAAGAACGGCATCATGCCGTTCCACCACTGGCTCCCCGGCGCCATGGTGGCCCCGACCCCGGTTTCGGCTCTCTTGCATGCGGTAGCCGTGGTCAAGGTCGGTGTCTTTTGTACCACCCGGACCATGCTCTACGTCTTCGGCGTCGATACCATGGATCGGCTCAACCTGGGCATCCCCACCGCCTATTTCGTCGGCTTCACCATCATCGTGGCCTCGATGATCGCCCTGTCCAAGGATAACTTGAAGGCGCGGCTGGCCTATTCCACAGTCAGCCAACTGTCCTACATCATCCTGGGCGTGGCCCTGCTGACCCCGCACGCCATCGAGGGCGGCCTGATCCACATCGTCAACCACGCCTTTGCCAAGATCACCCTGTTCTTCTGCGCCGGCGCCATCTATATCGCGGCCCACAAGAAATACATCTCGGAGATGAGTGGTTTGGGACGAACCATGCCCTTCACCTTCGGCGCCTTTGCCGTGGCCTCGCTCTCCATGATCGGCGCGCCGCCGGTGGCCGGGTTCGTCTCCAAATGGTATCTGCTGGTCGGCTCGATGGAGGCGCATCAGGTGGGCATCCTCCTGATTCTCATCGCCTCGACCGTGCTCAATGTCGGCTACTTCGCCCCGGTGACCTACAAGGCCTTCTTCGGCAAGCGACCAGCGGGTCAGGCCGAGACCGGGATCAAGGAGGCGCCGCTCAGCATGCTGATTCCCTTGCTGATCGCGGTCACCGTCTCGGTGATCATCGGCATCTATCCCAATTTCATGATGCAATTCGTTTGGATGGTGACAGGATGACCACGTTGATCGCATACCTACAGGCGCGGCTGAAAACCGTGGTCACGGTCTGTTTTGTCCTGCTGGCCGTGATCGCCGGGACGTCGCTGACCATCGACACCCACCACGCCCATACCTGGGTTGAACAGCATGTGCCCTTTTTCTGGTCGCTGTTCGGGTTCGCCGCCGCTGCGGTGATCATTGCTGCTGCCCGCTGGTTCGGTCGCTCCGGCATTCAGGCCCCGACCGATTTTTATGACCGCACCACTTCTCCACTCTGCGAGGAAGAAGAATGACCTCCAGTTTTATCCATCCCTCCGTTCTGCTGATCGCGGGCGCGCTGCTCCTGCCCTTCATCCAGGGACCGTTGCGCAAACCCTATCTCTTTCTGGTGCCGTTCGTGGCCCTGTGTGCCGTGGTGCTCAATACCACCCTCAGTGGCAACTTCGGCGTGGTGCCCTTTCTCGACTGGCAACTGGTCCTGGGCCGGGTGGACAAACTCTCCACGGTCTTTGCCCTGATCATGGGGCTGATGGCGGTGATCGGCACCCTCTACGGCCTGCACGTTGACCGGGCCGGCGAGCACATGGCCGCCTGGTTTTATGCCGCCGGCTCACTCGGCGCCATCTACAGCGGCGACTATATCAGCCTGTTTCTTTTCTGGGAGATGATGGCCTTTGCCTCGGTCTTTCTCGTCTGGTTCCGGCGGGGGCCGCAGTCGCTGGCGGTGGGCTACCGCTACCTGCTCATCCACACCATCGGCGGCATCATCCTCCTGGCTGGCATCCTGTTGCGCTACCAGGCCGTGGGCAACATCACCTTCGATCTCCTCGATGTCGCCCACCCCGAACTCTATACCTGGCTGATCATGATCGGCTTCGGCCTCAACGCCGCCATGGTGCCGCTCCACTCCTGGCTGCCCGAGGCCTATAGCGAGGCCTCGTTCAACGGCGCGGTCTTCCTCTGCGCCTTTACCACCAAGACGGCGGTCTACACCCTGGCCCGGGCCTGCGCCGGCATGGACATCCTGGTGGTGCTGGGCGTGATCATGGCCCTGTACGGTGTCATCTACGCGGTGATGGAAAACGATATCCGCAAGCTCCTGGCCTGGTCGATCGTCTCCCAGGTGGGCTACATGGTCGCCGGCATCGGCATCGGCACCGATTTGGCCATCAACGGCGCCGTGGCCCACGCCGTGGTTCACATCCTCTACAAGAGCCTCCTGTTCATGGGCACCGGCTCGGTGCTGTACATGACCGGCAAGACCAAGTTCACCGAACTGGGCGGGCTTTACGCCAAAATGCCGGCCACCTTCTTCTTCACCCTGATCGGTTGTTTGTCGATCTCCGCGGCCCCGTTTTTTGCCGCCTATGCCAGCAAGTCGATGATCATCACCGCCGGGTTCGAGCAACATCTCAACTGGGCCTCCTGGCTGCTGATGTTCGGGGCCACCGGCACCTTCATGTACAACGGCCTCAAGCTGCCCTATTTCCTCTTCTTCGGCAGCAACAACTGCAGCAAGGCCACCTGGGCCAAGGCCGGCGACCCCTCCTGGAACATGCTCATCGCCATGACCTTGGGCGCCACCCTCTGCATCCTGGTGGGCACCGCGCCCGGCTTCCTTTATGCCCTCCTGCCCCATGCGGTGGCCTATACGCCGCACACGGTCTACCATCTAATGGAAACCTTGCAACTCCTCGGGTTTGCGGCCCTGGCCTTTTTTCTCTTCAAGCGATACGTGGAGCCGGTGGATCGCATCTGCCTCGACATCGACTGGCTTTACCGCCAGGCCGGCTGCGGCTTGCTCTGGCTGATCAGGCATCCGCTGCAATGGTGCGACACCGCCTGGGGCGAGGCCTACCGGGTGGTCGGGCTCGCCTCCCTGATGACCCTGAGCCGTTTTTGGAGCTGGTTCGACTGGCACGCCATTGACGGTGTGGTCGACGGCATTGCCCGCTCGGTGCGGGCGCTGGGCGGCAGGGTACGGGGCCTCCAGAGCGGCCAGATCCAGATCAGCCTGTATTACGCCTTCTCGCTCGCGACCGCCGTGCTGGTCACCTTCATTTTCTATCAGTTGCTCTAAGGGGAAAGAGAGAATGGATCTGTTACTTATCAAAGAGGGGTTTCCTCTGCTCAGTTTTCTCATTTTCCTGCCGCTGGCCGGGGCGTTGGTACTGCTGTTCTATCACGGCGAGGCCTTTGCCCGGCTGTGGGCGCTCTTCGTCACCGCGCTGACCGCGGTCTGCTCGCTGCCCCTGCTCACCGGCTTTGATCCGGCCAGCGCCAAGTACCAGTTCGCCGAGGTCTACGCCTGGATTCCCCGGTTGCACATCAACTACATCGTCGGCATGGACGGCATCTCCATCCTTCTGGTCCTGCTGACGACCCTGATCATGCCGTTCTGCGTCCTTGCCTCCTGGAAATACATCCAAAAGCGGGTGGCGCCCTTCATGTTCTGCCTGCTGGTGATGGAGACCTCCATGGTCGGGGTCTTTGTCGCCCTGGACTTCGTCCTCTTCTACATCTTCTGGGAGTTCATGCTCATCCCGATGTATCTCCTGATCGCCATCTGGGGCGGGCCGCGCAAGGTCTATGCCTCGATCAAGTTTTTTCTCTATACCCTGGCCGGCTCGGTCCTGCTCTTGGTGGCCATCATCGCCCTCTATCTCAAGTCGGGCAGTTTCTTCATCCCGGAGATGATGTGGCAACCCTACTCGCTTACCTTCCAGGTGCTGGTCTTCCTCGCCTTCCCTCCATGGTCGGGGTCTTTGTCGCCCTGGACTTCGTCCTCTTCTACATCTTCTGGGAGTTCATGCTCATCCCGATGTATCTCCTGATCGCCATCTGGGGCGGGCCGCGCAAGGTGTACGCCTCGATCAAGTTTTTTCTCTATACCCTGGCCGGTTCGGTGCTGCTCTTGGTGGCCATCATCGCCCTCTATCTCAAATCGGGCAGTTTCTTCATCCCGGAGATGATGTGGCAACCCTACTCGCTTACCTTCCAGGTGCTGGTCTTCCTCGCCTTTTTCCTGGCCTTTGCCATCAAGGTGCCGATGTTCCCCTTCCATACCTGGCTGCCGGCCGCCCACGTCGAGGCGCCGACCGCCGGTTCGGTCATCCTGGCCTCGGTGCTGTTGAAAATGGGGACCTACGGCATGCTGCGCTTCTGCCTGCCGATCACCCCGGATGCCACCATGCTGCTGGCCCAGCCGGTCCTGTGGTTGTCCATCGCCGGCATCATCTACGGCGGCTTCACTGCCCTGGCCCAACAGGACATGAAAAAGCTGATCGCCTACTCCTCGGTGGGCCACATGGGCTTTGTCACCCTGGGCATCTTTGTCCTCAACACCCGGGGCGTCGAAGGGGCGATGTTGCAGATGATCAACCACGGCGTCACCACCGGCGCGCTCTTCCTCTGCGTGGGCATGATCTACGAGCGCACCCACAGCCGGGAACTGGCGCTGGCCACGGGTGTGGGCAAGTACATGCCCTGGTTTGTCACCCTGCTCGCCTTTTTCTCCCTTTCGTCCTTCGGTTTTCCGGGGACCAACTCGTTCATCGGTGAGTTCCTGGTGCTGGCGGGGACCTTTGAGCACAACACCATCCTGGCCTTGGCCGCCATTCCCGGCGCGGTGCTGGCAGCGGCCTATATGCTGCGCATGCTGCAGAAGATCGTCTGGGGCGGGACCGCCAATCCCGACCAGTCCTACCTTACCGATCTTGGGGTCCGGGAGATCGCCGTTCTCACACCTTTTTTGCTTTTTGTTTTCTGGATCGGCTTGGGGCCGCAGCCCTTTATCGATTTGATGCACGGTTCGGTCAACCACCTGTTGGAACAGTTGCACCACTGGCAGCAGCACCAGCAGGTTGCGGCCGTGCTCTGGCGTTAACCCCATGCAACTTACCCGCTCTATTCCGTCAACACCCTGATCGCCCCGCGGTCGGTGTTGAGGCAACACGAAGAAAGGCAATATCTATGGTTATTCTTCCCGAATTAGTGCTGGGCGCCGGCGCACTGGCGCTCTTCCTGGTCAGCCTGGGCAAGACGCCCTCCGAGCAGACGGCAAAATCGGTGGCCATCTTTTTTGGCCTCGCCACCTTCGCGGCAACCCTGCTCGCCTTCCAGTCCCAGGGGAGCCTGTTCTACGGCGTCTATGCCGTGGATCAGTATTCCCAGCTCTTCAAGGTAATGATCGGCTTCTCCCTGGCCCTGCTCCTCGTCTTTGGCCAAAACCTCAAAGGCATCAGCCCGACCGTCCGGCCGGAATACTACCTCTTTCTCCTGCTCAGCGTCCTCGGCCTGATGATGCTGGTCAGTTCGGTTGAACTGATCGCCATCTTCATCTCCCTGGAACTCTCCTCCTTCGCCCTGTATCTGCTGGTGCCGATGCGCGACGACCGCACCGGCATCCGGGTGCAGATGGAGGCCGGCATGAAGTACCTTCTCTTCGGGGTGATGGCCACCGGCTTCATGCTCTACGGCATGAGCCTCCTCTTTGGTTTGACGGGCACCACTTATCTCAAGGACATCCTCGCCTTTCTCGCCAAAGGCAACCCGCAACCCGCGGTGATGGTGGCAGTACTCATGGTCCTGGCCGGCTTTTTCTATAAACTGGCGGTCTTTCCCATGCATTTCTGGGTGCCGGATGTCTATCAGGGTGCCTCGAACGAGACCGCCGGTTTTATCGCCACTCTGCCCAAATTTGGGGCCGTGGCCTTGCTGATTCGCTTTCTTACCGTACCAACCGGCCAGGCCTCGTTCCTGGTCGAACTGATGGCCGTACTGGCGCTCTGTTCGATGTTTTACGGCAACCTCAGCGCTTTGGTGCAAAAAGACATCAAGCGAATGCTCGGTTTTTCCGGCATCGCCCATGCGGGTTTCATTCTTTTGGGCCTGCTCTCGCTCAGCCGCGAGGGCTATGGCGTGGCCATCTATTACATCGCCGGTTACGTGCTGATGAATCTGGCCTGTTTCCTGGTGATCAGCAACGTCTCCCAGCAAGGCGAAAACCTGCGGATCGAGGATCTCAACGGCCTGTACCAACGGCAGCCGGTGCTGGCCTTGGTGCTCGCGGTCGGTCTCTTCGGCCTGGCCGGTATTCCGCCCTTTGTCGGCTTCATGGGCAAGTTCATGATCCTGACCGAAGCCCTGCGCGCCGATCATCTGGTGGTGGTCTGTCTGGCCGCCATCAACACCGCCATCGCCATCTACTACTATCTCTCGGTGGTCAAGGCCGCCTACACCGCCGATCCCGGCGACAGCCCCGCGGTCACGGTGCACCCGGTGATCCAGTTGACCGGCGTGGTGCTGGTGCTCGCCATCACCCTGCTGGGCGCTTTGCCCGCCAAGTTTGTCGATTTTGCCAGCACGGTGGTGCAGACCTTGCAATGAGGGAGAATGAGGCCATAAAAAAGGGGACGCTGGCAAAGCGTCCCCTTTTTTATTGTCGGTTTGGCTGGGGATGGGTCAGACCAGATGCTCCAGGCCTGGAGCGGGAAAACCGGCGCAGAGCTGCTGGACCGCTGCGGCAATCTCGGCCTGAAGTCCGGTGTTGGCCGGATCGGCGACCACGGCGTCGATCCATTTGCCGATCTGGACCATCTGCTCTTCCCTGAACCCGCGCGAAGTGACCGCCGCCGACCCCAAGCGGATGCCGCTCGGGTCAAAGGGCTTACGGGTATCGTAGGGAACGGCGTTGTAGTTGAGGACAAGGCCGGCCGCATCCAGGGCCTTGGCCGCGATCTTGCCGGTCACGCCCTTGTTGGTCAGGTCGATCAGCATCAGGTGATTGTCGGTGCCGCCGGTGACCAGATTGAAGCCCCGGTCGAGCAAGGTGGCGGCCAGGGCCTGGGCGTTCTTGACGATCTGGGCCGCATACTGCTTGAAGGCTTCGGTGGAGGCCTCTTTCAGGGCCACGGCAATGGCGGCGGTGGTGTTGTTGTGCGGCCCGCCCTGGAGCCCCGGAAAAACTGCCTTGTCGATGGCGGCGGCATATGCCTGCTTGCAGAGGATCATGGCCCCGCGCGGTCCGCGCAGCGACTTGTGGGTGGTGGTGGTGACCACATCGGCAAAGGGGATGGGCGAGGGGTGGGCACCGCCCGCCACCAGGCCGGCAAAATGGGCCATGTCTACCAGGAGCAGGGCACCGCAGGCATCGGCAATCTCCCGGAATTTGGGGAAGTCAAGGACCCGCGAGTAGGCGGAATGGCCGGCGATCAGGATCTTGGGGCGGCAGGCCAGGGCCTTGTCCCGAATGGTATCATAGTTGAGCCGGCCGGTTTCCTGGTCCAGGGTATAGGATTCGGCGTTGAAATACTTGCCCGAGATGGACACCTTGGCCCCATGGGTCAGGTGGCCGCCGTGGGGCAGGGCCATGCCGAGGATGGTGTCGCCGGGATGGATGAAGGCGAGATACACGGCCAAGTTGGCCGGCGAACCGGAATAGGGTTGGACATTGACATGCTCGGCGCCGAACAGGTCCTTGGCCCGCTGGATGGCGAGGCTTTCGACCTGGTCAATGTATTGCTGCCCCTCGTAGTACCGTTTGCCGGGGTATCCTTCGGAATACTTGTTGGTCAGCACTGAACCGGTGGCCTCCATGACCGCGCCGGAGACGTAATTTTCCGAGGCGATCAGGCGAATCTTGTTTTTCTGGCGCAGTTCTTCCTGTTTGATCAGGGCAAAGATTTCAGGGTCATGTTGTTGTAGGCTGCTCATATTGACTCCTTCGGTGTCTGAAAGTGCCGACAGGGCGGTGGTCCCGCGCCAGTGGCCGGAAATGGATAATCTCGGTGCAAGGAGGGCGTTACCAGGGCATAAACGAAAAGAAAAACCTGGAACTGCCGATTTTTTAAAAAATATATATCATACCCAACCTGTTCGCTGTTGAACAGTAGAAAATAGTAAAACTTGGTGGGGTTGCGCAGAGAGGAGCCTGATTAAAAGCCCTGAAAAAGAGTATCTTGGGTACCCCTGTCGATTTTGGCAATGAGAGGTGTGGAGGCGCTGCCCGGAGCCGTCTTGATTTCTTTTGGACAGGTTTTATCTTGGGAAAAAAGATATTGTGAATGAGATGCAATATCGACGAGCGGGGGTGAGCCGGTGTGGTCAGGCCTTTCGGTTGACTGTGCCCGGGTTGCTCCTGAGAAGTCCTTTATCTCTTCACGAACAAGACCAAATGAGGAGGGGGCCATGCGTACGTTTATCTTGATTTTTTGTTGCATGATTTTTGCCTGGAACGGATTCGCCGCCAATGGACCGGTGCGCTATCAGGTCCAGGGCGAGCAGTTTGAGGGGTATTTCCTCAGCCCTTCGACCTCTGCTCCCCTGGTGCTGCTGGTCCATGACTGGGACGGACTCAACGCCTACGAAGTCAAACGGGCGGAGATGCTTGCCGGTTTGGGCTATGCCGTTTTTGTCGTCGACCTTTTTGGCGCCGGTATCCGCCCCACCAGTCTTGAGGAGAAAAAACAACGGACGACCGCCCTGTATTATGACCGCTCCCGACTCCGTTCTCTCCTCCAGGGCGGTTTGCAAGCGGCAAAAGCACAGGGGGGAAACATCGCCAACAGCGTTGCCGTGGGCTATTGTTTCGGTGGTGCGGCGGTGTTGGAACTGGCTCGCTCAGGGGCGGATCTCAAGGGGTTCGTCTCCTTTCATGGCGGGTTGGAAACCCCTGAGGGGCAGAATTACAAGGCGGCAAAAGGGCGGATGTTAATTCTGCACGGAACCGCGGACAGTTCGGTTACGATGGCGCACTTTGCCGCCCTGGCCGAGACCTTGGAGGCAGAGGGCGTGGCCCATGAGATGATCACCTATAGTGGCGCCCCCCATGCTTTTACGGTCTTTGGGACCGATCGTTATCGCGAGGATGCGGATAAAAAATCGTGGCAACGGTTCACCGAGTTTCTCGGGCAAACTCTCCGTTGATGGGGGCGGATCGATTTGTATTCCCGGTTGTCCACATCGTTTTTCGATTTTCTTGATATGCTGCTTATACTCTTGGAAAAACGGTGATGGTAGGGTATTTTTACTAGGTTGGCCTGTCCAGCGTGGAACCGCACGGAAAGGTATCAGGAATTGTGGCTTGGAACGGCTGCAATCGAAAAACGGAGTATTTCCAGTTTGTGAAACAAGGAGAAGGATCAGATTGGCGTTGCCGCGACCGGAGAGAAGGGGGAAGAAAATGTTGAGGATGAATGCCCCGGGAATGGCGATGCATGGCAAGACTACTACATTCAAAAAAGTTATCGAACGACCAGCAGGTAGAATAATGGAGAAAAGAGCGTTATTTTGTTATGGAACATTGCAGTCGCCACTTGTGATGAAGGCCGTCACCGGCCAGGCTTATGAGGGTAAGGAAGCAACATTGAACAACTGGGCGCGGTATCGCGTCCGTGGTTCGGAGTATCCCGGCATTACCCGTCAGCAGGACTCGGCTGTTTCCGGTAAGCTGTATTGGGGGTTGGACGAAAGAGCCATGGAAAAGCTCGATGCCTTCGAGGGCGATAAATACGAGCGGGTGATTGTCGAGGTGACCATGGCCGACGGTACCAGTGAGGCAGCCTATGTCTATGCGATCCGGAACGATTGCCGCAAAATGTTGTCAAACGATCCTTGGGATTTTGATCGTTTTTTGCAAAATGGGTTGGAAAAATTCATCCACTGGTTTGTCGAGGACCGACGGGATTTGTTTGACCGGGGTGACCTCTGATTAACCGTTTGTCTCTTCCGCCGTCGCCCCGGAGTGCCCTTCGGTCAGACCGGGGTGACGGATATTGTTGCAGGGCCTCTTCCTCCGGAATTGCAGCCGTTAGTTACGCATCTCCACCCTTGACCCGGTTTTTGGGGCGGGAAGGGAGATGGACCCGTTTTGCTTCGGGTAGATCCGGATTGGGGCGGTAGAGAAGGATCATTCGGCCAATAACCTGCACCAGAGCAGCACCGGAGGTGCTTGCCAATTCTTGTCCCGCCGCGTTTCGTTCCAGCGGACAATTCTGTCCGATCTTGATTTTGATCAGTTCATGCGCCTTGAGCGCCGCTTCCAGAGATTTGAGCAGGGCAGGAGATAGCCCCTCCTTGCCTGCGTAGACCACCGGATCGAGATGGTGGCCCATGCTTCGCAAGGTCTTTTTTTGTCCACTGGTCAGTTCGACCGCCGGTTCAATGGTTTCATTCATGACGTGTTGCCTCACCGTGATAAGAGGAGTGAAAGGTTTTGAGCTGTTTCAATTGCAGAGGCTGGTGAAAATTCGATAGCCGCCAATCCAGGTGCCTAGGCTGGAGCCAAGAGTCGTCAGCAGAAAGACGAGAAAGACGCGCAGCAGCTTATTGCGCCACCAGCCCTTGAAAGTGGCGATGTCCGTGCCCACGGCCTCGAATTCCTTGACCACCGGCGGACAGACCATTACCTGAACAAAGGCACAGACATAGCCGGCGCCGATCAGTGGTGACAAACTGGTTACCGGGGCGGCGGCGAAGGCGGAAACAACGGTGGCCGGATGGGCAAAGGCGGCCAGGGCGGCCAAGGTCGAGGGAATGGAGTGGGCCAAGACCCAATAGGCCGCGTTGGCCGTGAACTCCGCCGCTCCCTGGCGCGCACCGATGAAAATCAGGGATAACACGATCAGGCCGGGGACCAGCCAGCCCAGGATTTTCCACAACCTGGCCGTCGGAGGGACGATGCTGATGATGGCAATCAGATGGCTGTTGTCCTGTCCGATCACCCGTTTGATACCCTCCATGTGACCGGCCCCGACCACGGCCACCAGCCGGCGGCCTTCAGCCTGCTTGATCTTTTCGGCCATAAAGATATCCCGCTCGTCGATCAGCGCCTCTTTGGTGTGCGGCAGGGCCGCTCCCAGCTCGTTGATCAGCCCGGAGAGGACATCCTGTCGCCGTATTTCCATTAACTTTTCCTCGTTTAATTCGGTGGTGTCAAAGAGCGAGGCCAGGAGCGTGGCCAGTAGATAGCCTTTCTTCAGAAACGAGGTGGCGTGCCAGGCTCGGCGCAGCGTGACGCGCACGTCGCGGTCACAGAGGGCGATCGGGACGCGCAGACGTTCGGCGGTCCGGGCGGCGGCCAGCAACTCGGCGCCGGGCATAATCCCCAGTTGTCCGCCTAGCTTCTTCTGGTAGGCGGCGAGGATCAGATTGACCATGAGGGTGGCCAATTGCTTGCTGCGGACCACTTGCTTCAGGTCCAGATTTTCCCACTTGGTCCGTTTGGCAAGCGCGGCGTATCGTTTTTCATCCAGCTCGATACAGACCGCGTCGGGCCGCTCCTGTTCGATCACCTGCATGACCAGGTCTGTTGATTGCCGGGAAATATGGGCTGTCCCGACCAGCAGGACGGTTTTGTCTCCCAGGTCGAGCACGGCGACATCTTCGGGGTAGTGATGGCTCGGGAAAGCGATAGCGGTCATAGCGAGTGGTCTCAAAATACGGCGAAGGAACAATATGGAGGCAATGTACTCCACTTTGTCGGGAAAGGGGATGAAATCCCGCTGATGAGGCGAGGGGAAAATGGCGAAGGAGCTCTCGTTTACCTTTTGCGCCACGGAGGGTAGCCGCACCGGGCAACTGTCTGGGCGACTATATTCCGACAGAGATCGGGAAAGATCAGGCTGTGAAAGGGCAGCATCGCATACCAATACAGCCGTCCCGACAGACCGTGGGGAATAAAATGGGCCGTCAGGACCAGGGTATCTCGCTGCAGATCGAATTCCAGCCAGGCCTTGCCGGGCAGTTTCATTTGGGCCAGCAACAGCAACCGTTTGTTGGGCACAAGATCGGCGACCTTCCAGAAATCAAGGGCATCGCCGATACGGAGATCGGAGGCGTGCCGACGGCCGCGGTTCAGACCGTATCCGCCGGCGGCCTTGTCGAGCCAGCCGCGCAACCGCCAAAGAAAGGTATAGGAAAACCAGCCGTTTTCCCCGCCGATACCGATGATCGAGCTAAAGACCTGCTCCGGATCCATCCCCGTGATGGCAATGGTCCGAACATCGCGGAAGATGGTCGCATCGGGATCTGCCTGAATGTTGATGTCACAAGCAGCTCCCGGGCTGGAATCGCACCAGCGGCTGAGAACCAGATCGTTCTCCAGTTCGTGAATCGCCTGACGGACAGCCTGCTGAAACGGCATCGGGTGAATTTCGGGAAAACATTGCCGGGCATGGTCATTGTGCATCAGGGTTTCCGATTTCAGCCCCTCGACCAGGGCTGCCCCCACTCTGTACGGCACCGGAGTCACCAGGGTCAGCCAATAGGAGCTGAGACGCGGGCTTAAAAACGGCATCGGCAGGATGAAGCGCCGGAGTCCCATAACCTTGGCAGTCTGGTGGAGCATCTCGAGAAAGGTCATGGGGGGGGCACCGATATCAACGATCATGTTTTCCTGCGGTTCGAAAGTAAGGGCGGCGGTGAGATAGGCGATAACGTCGTCGATGGCGATGGGCTGGGTCAGGCTCTTGATCCAGTGAGGGGTAAGCATGACCGGTAATTTTTCTATCAGATGACGGATGATTTCAAAACTGGCGCTGCCGGAGCCGATAATCACCCCTGCCCGGAACCAGAGGGTGCGGATGCGCTCGGGTTGGCTGGCGAGGATTTCACCGGTTTCGATACGGCTGGCCAGGTGGGCCGAAGCGGATTCCGGGTGGCCGAGACCGCCCAGATAAATGATTTTTCTCACCCCTTGTTCCAGGCAGGCGTTAAGAAAGTTCTCGGCGCTGATCCGGTCGAGGCGACGGAAATCCCGGCCGGCCCCCATGGAATGGATAAGGTATAGGGCGGTATCCACACCGGCAAGTGCCTGCCGAAGTTCCGGTTGGTGAAAGGTGTCGCCCTCGACGATTTCCGCCTGCAGGCGGGTCTTGGCGGTCAGTTTTTTGGCGTTGCGAACCAGCAGGCGAAGGCAGAGATCCTGTCGTTCCCGAAGAACCTTTTCCAGGCGCCGGCCAATATATCCTGTGGAGCCGGTGAGTAAAACAACCCGCTTCATGGGATACTCCTCTTATGAGCAACAGATGGCGGTGATTATCGGATCTACCACACTGACAACAGAATGTGGTCCACAACCCAGGGGCAGAGAAAAAGGCGATGGAGAGGAGAGGTGGAAAAGGTGAGGCCCCTTTCGGCAGGGTCGGAGAACCCTGCCGAAAGGACGATCAGCCTTTCTTGACGATCAGCTTATTGCCGGTTTGCAGGGTATTGCTGCTGAGCTTGTTCCAGTCGCGAATATTCTGGGCGGAGGCTTGAAATTTTTTGGCGATGGTCGCCAAGGTGTCGCCGTTTTTCACCACATACCAGGTGGGCGGCTGTTCTTTCTGCGCACCAGCAACAGACTGTTTGGGCGCTGCTTCAGGCTGGGGAGGGGTCTTGGCAACGCTTCGCTTCTTGGTGGCCTCAAGGGTAGGTACCTGTGAGGTTTCCTTTATGTCGGCGGCGATTTTGGCAATGGCTTTGGATGTTGCCGCCGCGACCTCAACTTTCTCCGCGGCCGGCCGGTCAAGGTGCACGGCAATTCGCTGACCTTGCTTCACTTTCTTTAGGCTGGAAATATTATTCCACTGCATGATGTGTTGCACCGGAACCTGATACCGTTTGGCGATGGTCTCCAACGTCTCTCCGGATTTCAACGTGACCACCTGGCGCTGCGTGCCTTTGTTGCCCGCCTTGGCTAAGCGGACTTCAGGTTGCTGCCCGTCTTTGGCAGGGACATATTTGGTGGCGGTCGAGGGAATCTGGAGGCGCAGGCCTTTCGGCAATTGGGCGGTTCTCAGATTGTTGGCCTTGAGCAAGGTCGTCTTGCTGATATTGTACAGGCTGCAGATGGTATCCAGGGTCTCATCCTTTTTTACCGTATGGGTGATATACACCGTCGTGGTCACCGGACGGAGCTTGTCAAGATTGCTGGCTATCAGGTCCTTGGTGCCGGCGGGAATCCGCAGGGCATAGTCGTTTTTGGGCGGGGTTTGGCTTTTTCTCAGTTCGTTGTTGAGGGCTCGTAACTCTTTCACCGAGGTGTTGGCGGTGGCGGCAACGGCTTCGAGACTCACCCCTCCCGGGAGATTGATGGTCTCGTATTCCTGGGGTTTCTTGTAGGAGATGTCCGTGAAACCATATTTTTCCGGATTGCGGGCGATGATGATGGCCGCAATCAATTTCGGCACATACCGCTTTGTTTCCATGAAAATGCCTTCGGAAGTGGCTACTTCCCAAAAATCCTTGGCGTTGAAGGTTTTCATGGCGGTATCGATCTTCTTCTCGCCGGCATTGTACGCTGCCACGGCAAGATACCAGTCGCCGAATTGAGAGTAGAGGCGAGAGAGATAACGGATGGCGGCCTTGGTCGCCTTTTCCGGTTCGCGACGCTCGTCAACCCAGGAATCGATGCGGAGACCGTAGGTGAGTCCCGTGCCTTCAATAAACTGCCAGAGACCGCAGGCCTTGGCCGGGGAATAGGCCGATGGATTGAACCCGGATTCGATCATGGCGAGAAAGACGAGGTCCAAAGGCAGACCGGACTTTTTCAACTCGGCTTCGATATAGGGTCGAAACATGGTGGAGCGGGCAAGCCAGTGAGTGAAGTAATTTCTCTGTTTCCCTTGGAATAACTCAAGGTAATAGAGTACTTGCTTGTTGACGGTGATAGGGAAATCGTATTTGGCGGGATCAATACCCAGCTTTTCCAAAGAATAGGTCTGATTGACCCCGTATTCCCAGGCGCCGGGCTCGTTCAGGGCTTCCAACTCCTCCTGGGCGGTTTCTTCGGGTTCCGCCGATGAGATTTCTTCATCCTGGGAATCGGTGGCCGCAGCCTGGGAGTTAGCCTGGTGGAGCGCCGATTTTTTGTTATGTGAGGAGCAGGCTGAAAGGGAAAAACAGATGAGGGCGATGAGGCAGTGGGTCAGCAGAGCAGGCAATATTTTCATATGAAGTAGTGGGGTTGTTGCAACCTTGTATTGCATTGAAATGATATTGTTTTTTCTGCGATCAACTCGGCACTGAACACAAGATCCGACTTTGCAATGGTCCTTTTTAACTTTTCACAAAAAGAATGACAAGCAAAAGTATCTGGTTGCGTTGTTTTGCCCTCCTGAAGAGCGATTTTTTTGCAGACTTTTTTGTCATAATTGACCTGTTTTCCGGTTTTCCGTGTTGTTGGAGCGGAGAATCGTGGCGACGGCGTGAACCGGTTAGGCTCTAGTCGAGGGTTTGTGGTTATTGTGCTGTTTTCTCTAGTAAAAATTTTTAATCTCCCGCGTTGTTTTCATTTTTGCGGTCCTGAGGCTCCAAGGTGATCAAGGGATATTGCCGCCTGTTGGCATAAATACGACCGTTCGTTTTTGGAGACAGTGAAAAAAAACGCACTTTTTTTTGGGAACGTGATAAAAACCTCCCCACGTTTTGGTGGATGGAAGGAGTGACCGGGGCGCATCTTTTCGTCCGGGTTAAAAGGGCCTTTGCTCAGCCGGAAAACACGGAGCGATCGGTACGGGGACTCCGGGCTCATTTGAGGGCCTGTTTTTTTTCTTGTTGTTAACCTGATGAAATCATGATTAAATTTTTTAAGTACGGTTGTTTTGCCCTCCTGTTTTTCTCCTTGCTGGCCGCTGTGGGTGGTGCCGGAGGGCTCTATTATCTGATTGTGGTTGTGCCGGCACCGGAGATTGAAGAATCCTCTATCAACGAAATACTGGGTCGGGAAAGTCCGGTGTTTTATCGTGACGGTCAGGCGAAGTTGGGTGTGCTCTTTGAAGGCATTCATCGCCAGTACCTACCCTATCAAGAGATCCCGAAAAATTTTGTCAATGCCCTGGTCGCCGCCGAAGATAACCAGTTTTTCAGCCATTTCGGTCTCGATATTCCCGGTATCGTCCGAGCTATGCTCGTCAACTTCAGGGCCGGAAAAGTGGTTCAGGGAGGCAGCACCATCACCCAGCAGACCGCCAAAAACCTCTTTAAGCGGGAATCGCGGAGCATGCAGGCCAAGATCAAGGAGTTGCTGTATGCCCTCAGGCTTGAGCGGAAGTACAGTAAGGAAAAGATTCTCGAATTTTACACCAACCAGTTTTTTGTCAGTGGCAACGGCCATGGGCTCGGCGTGGCGGCCCGCTACTTTTTCGATAAGGAACCCAAGGATCTGACGTTGTTGGAATGCGCCTTTATTGCCGGCAGCGTCAAACGGCCGAACTACTACAATCCCTTTCTCAAGAAAAATCTAGCCAATGCCGACGAGGTCAGGCTGCGGGGGGATGAGCGGGTCCGGTACGTCCTCGGTCAGATGCGCAAGGCCGGCATGATCAGCGAGGGGGAATACAGCGGGTTGAAGACAGGCGATCTTGTTTTTAAACAAGGGAAGATGGCGTTTGCCCAGAACACGGCGATGGATCTGGTGAAAGAGGGCTTGGAGACGCCGTTTATCGCCGATATCCTTGAGCAAAACGGTATCTCTAACATTGCGACCTCGGGTGCCCGAATCATCACCTCGCTTGATCCGGAGATCCAGCGGAAAACCGTCTATGCCCTGCGCAGACACCTCTCCCAGCTTGATGTGCGTCTGCGCGGCTACGAACGAGCCACGGTCCAGTCCGAATACAAGGCGTTGGAATACCCGGGGGACGAAGAATTCCTACCGGGCAATTTTGTCTTCGGCACCATCAAGGAGATCAATGAGACCCGCGAGAAAGGAGCGGAAGTGCGGGTGCGATTCGACGATAGCCGGTTTGAGGGCGCTGTTGATGTGACCGGTCTGAACCGGCTGGCCGACGCCTATGTTAGATCCGGCCGCGGGGCCTCGGCCGCCTCGCCTGCGGACCGTAAGGCCCTGCTCAAACAGTTGCAGGCCGGGGATAAAATTTACGTCAGTATCCGGGACGCCGGCGAGCCCGGCAAACTGCAACTCGATCTTGAACGGTATCCGGAGGTGGAAGGGGCCGCTTTTGTCCTGCAGGAAGGGGCTATCCGTGCCATGAGCGGCGGCATGTCCAATCTCAATTTCAATCGGGCCACCACCGCCAAGCGGCTGATGGGATCGACCTTCAAAACCTTTCTCTTTGCGGCAGCACTGCAACTGGGCTGGAGTCCGGTGGACATGCTCAGTAACAACCGGGACACCTTTATCTTCATGAATCGTCCCTATGCGCCGCAACCTGACCACGACAGTCCCTTCAGTTCGGTGTCCCTGAGCTGGGCCGGGGTCACTTCGGAAAATGTTGCCGCCGTCTGGCTCCTGTACCACCTCACCGACCATCTGACCCCGCCCATGATTCGGGAACTGGCGGCCAAGGTGGACATGGCGCCGCGCGTCGAGGACGGCAAGACCGAGGACTACCAACGGTACAAAGAGCGAATCCGCGACAACTACGGGATCATTCTTTCCCGCCAGTATCTCGATCACGCCGCCTTTGGCGGTGCGGTCCGGGCGCTGAAGCCTGACTTTGTTTTTGACAATCGCGGCGATGAATACAAACAGTTGGAACGGATGCGGTATGACGATTTCCTGGGCCTGCGTTCGTTAGTCCCGGTTCTGCTCGCCTATCGTCAAAGCCTTGCCGCTTCTCCGCAGCAGGTTGACCTCGACGCTGTTTTCGACAATCCAGGGGCCACGGTGTCCGCCTCCGGCTCCGGAGGGCGACTGGTCCGGGATACGGTGGGGCGGTACATTTTCACTCTGCGGCAGGAACTTCCGCCGAACTGGATCGTCTTAACCACCCAGGAAATCGTCGATCACCTGGTTGCCCTTGATGCCGGGCTGCTCGAGTCGTTTTGGCGGGAGCAGGTCCAGCTCGACGGCATGGTCTCCGCTTCGACCCTGCAACAGGTGGAGAGCCAGCTCCGGATCGAACGGGAGAAGTTGGGGCCGGACAAGCTCTATTCGCTGGATGTGCTCGGCGAGGTCCGCGATTTCCGGGTAATGCTCGGGATGCAATACCTGGTGCGGCTGGCCAAGGAGTGCGGAATCAACAGTAAATTTGAGCCGGTTTTGTCGTTGCCGCTCGGTTCCAACGTGGTCTCGTTGTCGGAAATCACCCGCACCTATGAGACGCTGATCACCGGCAGCCGCCATGATGCCGCCGATGCCCCCACCCTGGCCGAATCTGAATTGGATGGCCACGTCGATCCGGATGGCGCGGCCATCATCGAGCGGATTGAGACCCCGGAGGGACGGGTGGTCTATTCCCGGCAGGTCCATAAAACTCGGGTGGTTGACGCCAAGAGTTCCGCGGCTATCGGCAACATCCTGCAGAATGTCATTCCCTACGGCACCGGCAAGTATGCCATGGAGCATGTCCGGCTCCACAGTGACGATCCCGCCCGCGCGAAGATCCTGGCCAAGATGAACCAACCCTATCCGCTGTTGGGAAAAACCGGCACGGCCAACGACTACCGCAATGCCGCCTTTATCGGCCATGTGCCTGTCCTGGCGCCCGACCAGTCGGGGCTCAGCCTGCAAGGGGGCTATACCGTCGGGGTGTACGCCGGCTTCGACAACAATGCCCCCATGGTCAAAGGGGGCTTCCGGGTCAGCGGCTCGCTGGGGGCTCTGCCGGCCTGGAGCGCCATTGCCCAGACCCTGCTGGATGCGGAGAAAATCGCCGACCGGCTCGACGCGGTGGATCTGACCTTCAACGGCCTGTCCCTCCAGTACCCCGAGGTGCAGCAGGTGTTTCTCCCGGTGGCGCCCCATCAGGGCGGGGCCATGACCGGAGCCCCCGGCCTGCGCCAGACCACGCCGCCCGCATCCCCCGCCAGTCTCTCTTTTGGCGCAATGGGCGAAAGCGGGCGGTTCGAGCCGGAACGCGGGTTCTTGCCGTTCTGGAAAAATCGTTGATGATCCCCCGCCTTGGGCGAGCAGGCCTTCTAACCCATGGCGGGGAATGTTTTTCTGCCGGAGAGGAGAAAGAAATTGTCCGGCGGCGGGTAATTTGCTATCTTCTCTGCCGTATTCTCTTTGTCGCTTTTTCACCAACAGGATAGGGAGATGGCTCTTTCTGCCATCGGTGCGCTTCCGATGCGCATTGGTGGTCAGGCTGTTTTTCCGAATGCCCCCGAACCTGTTCGTACAACCCATGCAGGCCGCGCACCGAAGGGAGGGGACAGCGACAGTCGCACGTCTCCGGCCCGTTATTGTTACTTTCATCACACGTAAACCCATCATGATGCCTTCTCTCACTTCGTCTTACAAACCCCTGGTCCTCGTTTCCTGTTTGTGCGGTCTTGTCTTCTCCGGCTGTGCGTTCGATAACGGCATGGTCGACCCTGCCGAGGCGCGGGCAAAACGGGAGGCCGCCGTTCGGCGGGATAAACCTGAGCAACCTGCGACCGAGGCCGTCCGGCGGGATGTGCTGATGCCGGTGATGAGTTCCATCAACAGCCGTATCCGCGCCTATGAACAGAAGATCGAGGAGTGGAGAGAGGTGGAGCGGAAAACCGCCACCATGGCATTGCCGCAGGAAAAGTTGAACCGGATCGACGAATGCCGATCCCATCTGCAACACATTTTGATCGAGTACAATGCCCTCCAAAAGCAGTTGCAGCAGGAAACCCAGATTGAGGCCGCCCAGTTGCTCGCCGGCAATTCCCTATTGCAGCTCAATCAGCAGGATATCGATTATCTTGAAAGCGGCTGTGGCAAGTTTCTGGCCGAACTGAAGAGTGCATCGCAAGCCGTGGCTGCCGCGCCACCCGATCCCCAGATCAAGGCGGCATTTGACAGCGGCGATTACGGCCAGGTCCTCAACCTCTACGGCCAGACCGGTTCCATGCCGGGCCTGGTCCCGGCCGCCGAGACCACCTTTCAGTACGGCCAGGCCCTGCTGAAAAATCACCAGGAAGCGGAAGCCCAAAAGGTGCTGGGTGAATTGCTCGGTCGCGTTCGCCAGCAGAAGGGACAGGATGAACTGCTCCTGCGGGTGCTGCAAAGCGTCGCGGATTTGAATTTTGGCCTGGAATCGTATGACGAAGCTCGCAAGCAATATGAGGAGCTTGTCCGGGTTTCGATCGAGAAAGGGGCGCTCAGGGACGAATGGGCCGGGCTGCAACTCGCCGGCCTGCAATCTGGTGGCGCGGTTCCGGCGGAAATGAAGGAATACAGTATGCTGCTCAGGAATTATCTCGCCTTTGTTCCCAAACGTGACGGGTACAATGTGGCCGAGCGGGCCGATAAGTTTTTGCTTGCCTATCCGGCGTCGCGTTTGGCGGCCAATGTCAACATGATCAAAAAAACATCACGGGAACAAGCGGATGCCTGGTTGAGTCAGGGCATCAAGCGGATCGAGACCCAGGCGGGCGAACGCAAGGCGCAGGAGCCCCCCGCCGTGGGCGGACCGGTCACCGGCCCCGCTGCCCAACCGGGTGACGCGATGACAGCAGGCAGTGGCCCGGCCGTCGTCACTCCGCCAACAACGGCGGTGGGCAACGAGAAGGCCCTCCAGGAAGACTACGACAAAGGGGTGGCCCATCTCCAGGCCAAGGAATACGACAAGGCGATCGAGCGATTCAACCGGTTGCAGAGGACGCCCTACGAGGCCAAGGCCCGCCCCCAAATGGAGGAGGCGGCCAAGCTCGGGGCCCAGGATATGCGGCAGAAGGCTGCCGAGCTGTTTGTCCGCGCCACCAACAGCCGCGACACCGAGGAAAAGCGCAAACTGCTGCTCTCCTCCCGCGATCTGCTGCAAAACATCCTGGTCAAATATCCGCAATCGGGTCTGACCGACAAGGTGCAGAAAAACCTGGCCCGGATCGAGGCCGAATTGCGGGCCGTCGATGCCGGCGCCGCGCCACGGCCGGCAACCGGTGGCGGCGCCTATGTGCCACCGAAAACCGGCACGCCGGTGGTGCCTGCCACGACCTTGTAATACCCTTCTCCATGCTGCCTGCCTAATCCACGGCCCAACGACGAGGGCAGGGATGCCTGGCGCCTCCCTTCCCTCGTCTGCCCGGCCCGGTGACCGGTTACCGGTTCGACGGTCACCCCCTCTTCGCCGGCCTGCGGGGTACGGCCCAATATCATGTATTTTTAGAAGGGAGTCGAACCGTAAAGGTCGACCCCTTGCCCACCTCGCTGGTCACCTCGATCGCGCCCTGGTGTTTTTTGGTGATGATGGTGTAGGCGATGCTGAGTCCTTGACCGGTGCCTTTGCCCACCGCCTTGGTGGTGAAGAACGGATCGAAGATCTTATGGAGCTTGTCGGCGGGGATGCCGCTGCCGGTATCGGCAATCGAGATCAGCACCGAGGCGTCAGCGGTTGCCGTGCGGATGGTGATCTGTCCCTTTTGGCCGCTGTCGCCGACCTTCTCGCCGATGGCATGCGCCGCGTTGACGATGATGTTGAGAAAGACCTGGTTCAGGGGGCCCGGATAGCCGATAATCACCGGGTTGGACGGGTCCAGATCCAAGTGGAGATCGGCCACGTATTTCCATTCGTTGCGGGTCACCGCCACCGTCTGCTCCACGGCCTTGTTGATGTCCACCGAGGTCAGGGTCTCCTGCTCGGGGTGGGCAAACTGCTTCATGGCCTTGACGATGGAAGAGACCTGATCGACCCCGTTCAACGACTCCCGCACCGCATGCGGCACCTCTTCGAGCAGGAAGTCCAGATCAAGTTCGTCAATCAATCGGGTCACCTCCTCAATCTCGCCGCTGATGTCGTTGCCTGCCTTGGCTTGTTCCATCAGGGCGCAGTAGCGTTGATGGATGTCGAGGAGGTGATTGAACGATTCGGAGAGGAAGCTGATATTGCTGCCGATATACTGGATCGGGGTGTTGATTTCATGGGCGATGCCGGCGGCAAGCTGGCCGATGGCCTGGAGTTTCTGGGCCATGTTGACCTGGTTTTCCAGCGCCTTGCGCTCGCTGATGTCAAAGAGGATAATGGCATAGGCCAAGACCCCTTTGTAGACCACGGGGAGCACGTTGCGCAGGATGGGGATCACGGTGCCGTCCTGGCGCTCCACCGTGAATTCCCTGTTGAGCGATTTGTCCCGTAAATCGGCAAAGAGCGGGTGGTCGCGGTGTAAGGGGCCGTCGGCCGCGGTCAGGGCCTCCTTGTCGTAGCCCAGCAGGTGTTCCATGATGGCATTGCAATCCATGATGGCCTTGCTGTCCTGATGGATGACCACCACCGCCGCCTGGATCCCCTCCAGTACCTCCTGGAGAAACGCCTGATTTTCCCTGACCTCCGCGGTGCGCAGGCGGACGGTTTCCTCCAGTTCTTCGTGATAGCGGGCGAGTCGCTCCTCCACTTCCTTGCGTTTGCTGATGTCTTCCGCAATCCCTTCCACCTTTTCCAGATTTCCCCCGGTGTCCAGGATCGGTTTGGCGTTGAGGTTGAGCCAGAGCACTTTGCCGCTGAGGTGCATCACCTGAATCGCGAAATTTTTCACCTGGTTGCCGGTGCGCAACCGGCGGAACAGCTTGTCGCGCCGGCCCGGATTCGTCTGCAACAACGTCCGGAAGTCGGGGACATCCCGGATCAGGGTTGCCGGTGCATCGTAGCCGAGGATGGTGGCCATGGCCGGGTTGACGGTCAGGAATCGGCCGTCCGCCGCCACCTGGAAGATGCCTTCCAGAGCATTGTCGAAGATCGAGCGGTATTGCTGTTCCGCTTTTTTCAGGGCCTGTTCCGCCTGAATCCGGGCCTCAATCTCTTGTTCCTTCTCCTGGATGCGCCGTTCCAGCTCTTGGCTGTGGATGGTCAGCAACTCTTCCCGTTCTTTGTAGAAATGGATCTTTTCCGCCAGTTCCTGGGGAGAGACGTTGAGCCGGGACAGGATGTCCGCATAGGTCTTTGAAAGGAGTTCTTTCTCGCTCCGGGAAAAGATGGCTTCCCGGTTGAGGGTGCGGTGGGCCATGGCCGAACCGATGGAGCCGGCCAGGGTGCTTTCGATGCCGCGATGGAACTCCGCGAAATCGGCGATGGAGATATTCTTTTTTCCTTGGAGAGCCAATTGTCTGAGCCCCTGGTCCAGCACCGCTCTGCTTTTCTCCCGGGGAAAATAGTCGTTGAGCACGGTCAGCAGGGTAGCGTATTTTTCGGTCATGTCAACCGGATTGTCTTCCGAAAGGCTGCGGGCCGGCAAGGCGACTTTTTCGGCCATGGCAGCAAAATCGCGGGCAATATGCTGTTCTTCCTCGTTTTGTTCGACTAGACAGGAAACAAGCACATACAGACCGAGGTTGAAGAACAGGGACCAGAACACCGAATGGGCAAGGGGCGGCAAGGCATCCAGGCCGAACAGGTGTTCCGGGCGGAGAAAGGAGAGCCCCCAGGGGCCATCGGCGAGCAGGGAGGTGTTGTGCCAGCCGTCTCTGATCACGTCCGGGACCAGGGACCACCAGTGGTCGTGATACATTTCCCCGTCAGCGCCGATACCCAGCCAACCGCTCTTGACGAAGGCCGGGAGCATGAGGGTGTACAACCAGACGACAAATCCGGCGGTCAACCCGGCCATGGCCCCGGCCTTGTTGCCTTGGGGCCAGAGCAGCGCTCCCAGGGCCGCCGGCGCGAACTGGAGGACCGCGGCAAAGGAGATGAGCCCCATATTGACCAGGGCGTAGGATTCGCCGAGCTTAATTTCCGTCCAGTAGCCGATCGACAGGATGCCGATGATACCGATCCAGCGCCACCAGAGCAGGCGGTGCCGCATGGGCGCGAGCAGGGGGGAGGCGTTGAACAACGGCAGGAGGAGATGGTTGACGGTCATGGTCGCCATGGTCATGGACGCGATCATGATCATGCCCGAGGCTGCGGAAAAACCGCCGATGAAGACCAACAGGGCCATCCAGGTGTTGCCGCGGGAAAGCGGAATATTGAGGACATAGGTGTCGGCCTGCTGGACCGGTATGCCGGCGTTGATCCCATAGAGGGCGATTGGAATGACGAAGAGGGTGATGAGGACCATGTAGAGGGGGAACAGCCAACTGGCAGTGAGGATGTTTCGGGGCGAAGAGTTTTCGACCACGGCCACATGGAACTGCCGGGGCAGGAACATGATTGCCGACATCGAGAGCAGGATGAGGGTTGCCCAGGTGATATAGGCATTGCCGCCTTCTCCCAACTTGAGCACCGCAGCGGCGGCAGGGTGGCTGAGAAATGCCGGGCTGAAGATCTCCGTCACCCCGTCGGCCAAAAAATAGGTGACATAAAGACCGCAGGCCACAAAGGCGATCAGCTTGAAGACCGATTCGAGGGCAACGGCCACGATCATGCCGCGGTGGCGTTCGGTCGGGTCGAGTTTCCTGGCGCCGAAGAGGATGGTGAAGACCGTCATGGCAATGACGATGAACGGACCGAAGTGCTCGATAATCCAGGCGCCGACGACAGTGTCGGTGCTGGTGATCAGGACAAAGGAACTTTTGATCGCCCTGAGTTGCAGGGCGATATAGGGCATGTTGCCCACCAGGGCGATCACGGTGACGATCAGGGCAATCGCCTGCGATTTGCCGTACCGGGCGGAGATGAAATCGGCAATGCTGGTAATCCGGTACCGCGCCTTGATCAAGACCATCCGCCGCAGCAGGAGCCACCACAGGGCGCACATGATGGTCGGGCCGAAATACACGCCCAGAAAGGAGAGCCCGGAGGTGGCCGCCTTGCCGACGCTGCCGTAATAGGTCCAGGAGGTGCAATAGACGGCGAGCGAGAGGGTGTAGACCAAGGGGGATCGTGCCAGTTTTTCCGCCGTGGCGGTCTCTTTTTCCGCAAGGGCGGCGACATAAAAAAGCAGGCCGATGTAGATGAGAAGAGCAAGAAAGATGAAAAACGGATTCATGAATGCCCTTCCCCCCCTTGTTCATCTGGAGGAGGCGCGGCCTGGTTACGGCAATATGTCCAAAGGGAGAAGATAAAGACCAGCCACAGGGAAAGGAGATAGCCGATGGGTCGGGCATCGTTTTCCCCGGCCGGAATGGAAAGCAAGGGCCAGTTGAAAAACAATAAACCGGTCATAAAAAGCAAACAGGCGACGGCCGTTTCCTTCCGGGTCCTTGGCGGTGGTTTCATGGTCTCTCCTGGGCTTGCCCATAGGTTGTTCGATGATTCAACAAAATGGTAGCACAAGAACGGATCCTGCCACAAGGAAAGCAGGGGAAAAAGGTGCGGCTTGCAACCGGGGGGATGCGTATTTTCGCCCGCTGTTCGGGAAGAGGACTGTTCTGCCCGTTGACAAAGCGGCGCGGGTCGCTTACTTCTGTGGCAGCCTGGGACCGTTGAGGAAATGTATTTTGGAGAGGCGTTCGCAGGGAAACGAGGGCAAAATGATTACAATAACAGAAAAAAATATTGACCTTGCCGGGTGCGAGCTCCATTGTCTTGCCTGCGGCAGGACGGATGGCGCAGCCGTCATCCTCTTGCACGGCATGAAGTTTCAGGCTGAAACCTGGCGGGAACTGGGCACCCTGGAGATGCTGGCCGGGATGGGACTGCGGGTGCTGGCCGTGGACATGCCCGGTTACGGCAGGAGTCCGGCTTGCGAGGTGCAACCGGTCGAGGTACTGACGCGATTTTTTCATCAGCAGGGACTCGATCGGGCGGTGCTCATCGGTCCGTCCATGGGCGGTCGCATTGCCCTGGAGTTCGCCATCCAGCATCCGCAGCGGATCGCCGCCCTGGTGTTGGTCGGCGCCGTGGGGGTGGAAGAAAACCGGGCCGACCTGGGCACGATCACCGCGCCGAGTCTGATCGTCTGGGGCGGGGAAGACCGGGTCGCGCCGCTCGCCAACAGCGATATCCTGCTGGCCGAACTCCGGAACGCCCGACGGGACATCTATCCCGGGGCTCCGCATCCCTGTTATCTGGCGCAACCTGATCGCTGGCACGCCAGTCTGCGTACCTTTTTCACTCACCGGCAGCCATAAGGATGCAAGCGGCAGAAACATGGGAAAAACACTGATCATTGCCGAGAAGCCGAGCGTTGCCGCCGATATCGTCAAGGCCCTTCCGGGAAAATTCACCAGGACCAAGACCCATTTCGAGAGCGACGACTTTGTCGTCTCCTTTGCCATCGGCCATCTGGTGTCCATCGCCTATCCCGAGGAGATCGATCCCGAACTGCACAAGTGGACCCTGGACAGCCTGCCCATCCTGCCCGAGGAGTTTCCCCTGGCGGTGCTGCCCGAGACCAAGGCCCAGTTCAATGCCCTGACCAAGCTGATCCGGCGCAAGGACGTGGAGGTGATCGTCAACGGCTGCGACGCCGGCCGCGAGGGCGAGCTGATTTTCAAGTACATCCTCAGGCAGGCCACCAACCGGACGGTGGAAGGCAAGCTCATCCGGCGGCTGTGGTTGCAGTCCATGACCCTGGACGCCATCCGCGACGGACTGGGCCGGCTCAAGGACGACCGGGAGATGCGGCCCCTGGAGGACACAGCCCTGTGCCGCTCCGAGGCCGACTGGCTGATCGGCATCAACGCCACCCGGGCCCTGACCTGCTACAACTCCCGTTTCGGTGGCTTCCGCAAGACCCCCTGCGGCCGGGTCCAGACCCCGACCCTGTCGCTCCTGGTCAAACGGGAGATCCAGCGGCGCGAGTTCGTCCCCCAAACCTACTGGGAGCTGCACGCCCGCTTCGGTTGCGGGCAGGTCGCCTACGACGGCGTGTGGATCGATCCCGACTTCGCCAAGGACGAGGAGCAGGCCCAGGGCCGCCGCAACCGCGTCTGGGATCTGGAGCGGGCCAAGGCCATTGCCCTCCGCTGCACGGCCAAGCCGGCCACGGTGGAGGAGACGAGCAAGAAGTCGACCAAGGGCGCGCCGCCGCTCTACGACCTCACCCTGTTGCAACGCGAGGCCAACAGCCGCTTCGGCTTTTCGGCGAAAAATACCCTCGCCCTGGCCCAGGCCCTGTACGAGCGGCACAAGCTGATCACCTATCCCCGGACCGACAGCCGCTGTCTGCCCGAGGACTACCTGCCCACGGTGGAAAAGGTGGTGGGCCGGCAGAAGGAATGGCAGTTCGGCCGGTTCGCCGCCGAGGCCCTGGCCAAAAAATACCTGAAGAAGGACAAGCGGATCTTCGACAATAAGAAGATCTCCGACCATTTCGCCATCATTCCCACCACCGGCCTGCCCAAGACCCTGTCCGAGCCTGAGTTGAAGATCTATCAGATGATCGTGCAGCGATTTTTGGCCGTGTTCTTTCCGCCAGCGGTGTATCATAATACCCGGCGGCTTTCCCTGGTCGAGGGCGAGACCTTCCTCACCGAGGGCAAGATCCTGGTGGAACCGGGCTGGCGGGCGATTTATGGGGCGACCAGCGAAGAGGACGGCGACAAGGAGTTGCAGGCCCTGCCGCCCGGTGCTCCGGTGCGGTGCGAGGAGATCGACCAACAGGAACACCAGACCAAACCGCCGCCCCGATTCAACGAGGCCACCCTGCTCTCGGCCATGGAAAACTCGGGCAAGCTGGTCGACGACGAGGAACTGGCCGAGGCGATGAAGGAGCGGGGGCTGGGCACACCGGCCACCAGGGCGGCGATCATCGAGAAGCTGATCAACGAGAAGTACATTGTCCGCGAGCAGCGGGACCTGACGCCTACCGGCAAGGCCTTTGAATTGTTGAGCCTGCTCGAGGCCCGCCAGATCGATGTCCTGGCTTCGCCGGAGCTGACCGGCGAGTGGGAGTACAAGCTCAATCAGATCCTGAAAGGGGCCATGACCCGGCCGCAGTTCATGCGGGAGATCCGGGCCATGACCGGGGCCATCGTTGCCAAGGTCAAGCAGGGCGGCGGCTCGGAGCGTAAAGAGGCAGCCTTTTCACCGGTGGGCGGGGCCCGCTTTTTCGAGACCGCCTCGGCCTTCGAGTCCGAGGACAAGAAGTTGATCATCCGCAAGGTCTTGGGTGGCCGGGTGATGACCGCAGAGGAGATCGTGGCCCTGATCAAGGGCGAGACCCTGGGACCTTTTGCCGATTTCCGTTCGAAAAAGGGCAAACCCTTTACCGCCTCGGTACACATCGCCGATTCCAAGGTCGAATTTCTTTTTGCCGACTCCGCCGCCGAACTCGATCTGGACGAAATCCGCAGCCAGGAGCCGCTGGGTGAATCCCCCATCGACCGCACCAGGGTTTTTGAGACGCCCGCCGGCTTTCTTTCGGAATCGGCCCTGGAGGGGGATCAGCAAAAGGGGTTGCGCATTTCCAAGGTGATCCTCGGTCGGCGGCTCGATCGGGAGCATATCAGCCAGTTGCTGGCCAACGGCCGGACCGAATTGATCGGCGGCTTCATCTCCAAAAAGAAAAAACCCTTTGACGCCTTTTTGCTTCTCGACGCCAAGGGCAAGCTCAGTTTTGAATTTCCCCCCAGAGGCAAAAAGGGCACGGCAAAGGACGCCGACAACGGCTGACCCCCCCCCTGTTTTGTCCCGGAAAAGAACGCATTTCGAATGGCGGCGGAATGTTCGGCGCCTTCAGACCACAGACCGTCACCAAGCAATGGACGTATGCGACATTTAAAGAAAGAGTACACAACAAAAGAAGGAAGGGAACTGGCGGCTGCCTGCGCCCGCATCGGACTGGACACCAAGGCCGAGGATCTGGTGGTGCTCGATGTGCGCGGCCTGGCCTCCTTCACCGATTATTTCGTGATCATGAGCGGCCGTTCCACCCGCCATGTCCAGGGGTTGGCCGAGGCCATCGCCGGCGAGCTGCATGCCAAACGGGTCAGCAGCAAGCACAGCGAGGGTCTGCGCGAGGGGTTGTGGGTCCTCCTTGACTTCGGCGAGGTGGTGGTCCATATTTTCTACCACGAAAATAGACGCTTCTACGACCTGGAAGGATTGTGGCACGATGCCCCCAAGATCGACGTGGAAGCGCTGCTGGCCGGCGCGGCGCGGCCATAACCGTAGAGAGGTGTGCCATGCCTGCTCCTGTCCCGATTATCCTGACTATCCTCGACGGCTGGGGCGTCGGCGAGCCCATCGCCACCAACGCGGTCTTTGTCGCCGATACCCCGAACATGGACCGCTTGAGCCGTGAATTTCCCACGACCACGCTCATTGCCCACAACGGCATGGTCGGCCTGCCCGAGGGGCAGATGGGCAACTCCGAGGTCGGCCATCTCAATATCGGCGCCGGCCGGATCGTCTACCAGGACTACAGCCGCATCAACCGGGCGGTGGAGCGGGGCGAATTCGCCGCCAATCCGGTGTTCAACGAGGTGATGGACCGGGTCCGGGCGGCCGGTTCCCGTCTCCATCTCTGCGGCCTGGTGTCCGACGGCGGCGTCCACAGCCATCTCCGCCACCTGATTGCTTTGCTTGAATTGGCGGCGGTCAAGGGGGTTGAGGCGGTGGTCCATTGCTTCATGGACGGCCGGGACACCCCCCCCACCAGCGGCCTCGGGTTCATGGCGGAGCTGGTGACGGCCATGGCCCGGATCGGTTGCGGCCGGGTGGGCACGGTTGCCGGGCGGTACTGGGCCATGGATCGGGACAAGCGTTGGGACCGGGTGCACAAGGCCTGGGACGCCATGGTCTGCGGCCAGGGACTGACGGCCGCCGATGCGGTGGCCAGCGTGCAGGCAGCCTACGATCGCGGCGAGACCGACGAGTTCATCACTCCGACGGTGCTGGTCGACGACCAGGGGGTGCCGGTGGGCCGGATGGCGGACCACGACGCGGTCCTGTTCTTCAACTTCCGGGCTGACCGGGTGCGGGAACTCTGCCACGTCTTCAGCGACACCGACTTCACCGGCTTTGATCTCGTCTGCCGGCCCCAACTGCTCGCCCTGGCGACCATGACCGAATACGAGGCCGATTTCACCTTTCCCATTGCCTTTCCGCCGGTCAGCCTGACCCGGATTCTGGGCGGGGAGGTCAGCCGGCACGGCCGGCGCCAGTTGCGGATCGCGGAGACCGAGAAATACGCCCATGTCACCTACTTCTTCAACGGCGGCAATGAGGTGCCCTATGCGGGCGAGGACCGGCTCCTGATCAACTCGCCCCGCGATGTCGCCACCTACGATCTCAAGCCGCAGATGAGCGCGGTGGAGGTGACCGACACCCTGCTGCGGACCCTGGCCGAGAAAGAGGCGGCGGGCACGCCCTACGACCTGGTGATCCTCAACTTCGCCAACGGCGACATGGTCGGCCACACCGGGGTGATGGCGGCGGCGGTGACCGCCTGCGAGACGGTCGATGCCTGCGTCGGCCGGATCGAACGGTTTGTCCGGGAGCGCGGCGGCATCATGCTGATCACCGCCGACCACGGCAACGCTGAGCAGATGGTCGACCCCACGACCGGCGGCCCCTACACCGCCCACACCCTCAATCCGGTGCCGTTTCTTTGTGTGGCCGATGCCTGCAAAGGTCGATCGTTGCGGAACGGCGGGGCGCTCCGGGACATCGCTCCCACCATCTTGGCTCTGATGGAACTGCCGATCCCGGCCGAGATGGAAGGGGAGAGCTTGATAGTCTGATAGTCTGTAGGTGGTTAGTCTGTTGGCCAAATGCTTTCACAAGAGTCATGGCCTCAACCTAAAGGAAAAAATATGCGTTACATCAGTACCCGGGGCGGCATTGCGCCCCTGCAATTCCAGGATGCGGTGATGATGGGCCTGGCCCGCGACGGCGGCCTGCTGCTGCCCGAGACCCTGCCAACAATCGATGCCGATGTGCTCGACCGCTGGCAGCATCTGCCCTACCAGTACCTGGCCAAGGAGGTCCTGGCGCTGTTCATCGACGACATCCCCGAGACCGACCTCGAAGAGCTGATCGAACGGGCCTACGCCTCCTTTGCCCACCCCCAGGTGACCCCGGTGTGCAAGCAGGGCGAGGTCTACATCCTGGAGCTCTTTCACGGCCCGACCCTGGCCTTCAAGGACGTGGCCCTCCAGCTGCTCGGCAACCTGTTCGAATACGTGTTGGCCCGCACCGGCGGCTTCATGAACATCCTCGGCGCCACCTCGGGCGACACCGGCAGCGCCGCCATCGCCGGGGTGCGCGGCAAAAACAACATCAACATCTTCATCCTCCATCCCCACGGCCGCACCAGTCCGATCCAGGCCCTGCAGATGACCACGGTGCTCGACCCCAATGTCTTCAATATCGCGGTGCGTGGCACCTTCGACGACGCCCAGGGGATCGTCAAGGCGATCTTCAACGATCTCGCCTTCCGCGACCGCTATCGATTGGGCGCGGTCAACTCGATCAACTGGGCCCGGGTCCTGGCCCAGGTGGTCTACTATGTCTACGCCTACCTCAAGCTGCGGAAACTCGGCAACGACAGCGTCGATTTTTCCGTGCCCACCGGCAACTTCGGCGATATCTTCGCCGGTTTTGTCGCCCGCACCCTCTTGCCTGCCGGCTGTATCCACACCCTGATCCTGGCCACCAATGCCAACGACCTCCTGACCCGGTTCGTCACCCGGGGCGATTATTCCCGCGGCCAGGTGGTCGCCACCAGCAGCCCGTCCATGGACATCCAGATCGCCTCCAACTTCGAGCGCTATCTCTACTATCTGCGCGGGGAGGACGGCAGCGCGGTCAAACGGGACATGGAGGGCTTCGCCGCCACCGGCCAGCTCGATCTCTCCGCCTTCAAGGCGCGGGTGGCTCAAGATTTTCGGTCGCGTTCGGTTTCCGAGGAGGAGACCATCGCCACCATCGGCGATTTCCACCGCCAATACGGTTATCTGCTCGACCCGCACACCGCGGTCGGGGTCAAGGCGGCGCTCGAGCTCCGCGACCCCAACCGGCCGGTGGTCTGTCTGGCTACCGCCCATCCGGCCAAGTTCGGCGCCGCCGTCACCCGGGCCATCGGTAGCGAACCGCCCCTGCCGCCGGCCCTGGCCGAGCTGGCAAGCCGCGACAGCCGCTGCGCCGTGCTCGATGCGCAAGAGGCTGCGATTAAGGACTTTATTGCCGCCAACGCCTTGCAATGAGCGCTCCGTTCGCGTCGAGGGGTGACCAGTGATTGATAGTGCCCAGTATCAGCAGCAGGTGGAGGCGGCGGTAGCCTTTCTGCAGAGCCGCATCACCGAGCCGCCGGAGGTGTTGATCCAACTGGGCACCGGCCTGGGCGAACTGGTCCGCGCGATGCATGTGGACTGCACCCTGGCCTATGAGGCCATCCCCCATTTTCCCCGCTCCACGGTCACCAGCCATGCCGGCAACCTGGTGATCGGCCGTCTGGCCGGCAAGCGTACCGCCATCCTCCAGGGGCGATTCCACTGTTACGAGGGCTATGCCGCCCGCGAGGTGGCCTTTCCCATCCGGGTGCTGGCCCTGTTGGGGGTGAAAACCGCGATCGTCACCAACGCCAGCGGCGGTCTCAATCCGTCCTTTCGCCCCGGCACCATCATGGTGCTGACCGATCACCTCAACCTGCTGGGCGACAATCCCTTGCGCGGCCCGAACGTCGATGCCTGGGGCCCACGGTTTCCCGATCTCTCGACCCCGTACGATCAGGACCTCAGGGGGTTGGCCCTGAAGCTGGCCAAACGATGGGGGTTGGATGAGGTAGTCGGCGGTACCTATGTCTGCATCCCCGGCCCCAGCCTGGAGACCCCGGCCGAGACCCGGTTTTTGCGGCTGATCGGCGCCGATGCCGTGGGCATGTCGTCGGTGCCCGAGATCCTGGTGGCCCTGCACGCGGGCATGCGGGTGCTCGGGCTGTCGGTGGTGGCCAACGTCAACGATCCCGACCACTTCCAGCCGATCCTGATCGACGAGATCATCGCCGCGGCCCGTAAGGCCGAACCGCGCTTGCAGCAGTTGATCATCCATACCCTGGCGGAGCTGACCCCATGAACGCACCCACGGCGGACCTCATCCTCACCGGTCGCTACCTGCTGACCATGGACCCGAACCAAACCCTGATCGAGGAGGGCGGCGTGGCCATGGGCGGCGACTCCATCCTGGCGGTCGGCCAGGCGTCCGACCTGCTGGCCCGCTATCCGGCCGCCCCGGTGATTGCCGAGCCGCAGGGCCTGATCATGCCCGGTCTGGTCAATGTCCACACCCATGCGGCCATGGCCCTGTTCCGGGGGCTGGCCGACGACCTGCCCCTGATGCAGTGGCTGCACGACTACATCTTTCCGGTGGAGGCCACCCTGACCGGTGAGCTGGTCTATCAGGGGACCCTGCTGTCGATCTGCGAGATGATCAAGAGCGGCACCACCTCGTTCTGCGACATGTACCTCTTTGCCGATGACGTGGCCAGGGCGGCTGCGGGGGCCGGCATGCGGGCCTGGATCGGCGAGGTGTTGTACGATTTCCCCTCGCCCAACTACGGCACGCTGGAGAACGGCTTTGCCTATACCCAAGAGCTGCTCGACCGCTGGCGCCACCATCCCCTGGTCACCGTCACCCTCGATCCGCACGCGGTCTACACCTGCTCGCCCGAGCTGCTGACCCGGCTGGGGACCATGGCCAGGGACGAGGGGGCGCTCTATGTGATCCATCTCGCCGAGAACGAGGAGGAAGTGCGGACCTGCCGGCAACGCTACGGCCGCACCCCGGTGGAGCATCTCGAAGCGCTCGGCCTGCTTGGTCCCCGGGTGGTCGCCGACCACTGCGTCATGCTGACCCCCGCCGAGATCGCCCTCCTGGCCGAGCGGGAGGTCAAGGTGGCCCACTGTCCGGAGTCCAACCTGAAGCTGGCCTCGGGCATCGCCCCGGTGGTGCAGATGCTGGAAGCGGGGATCTGCGTCGGCCTGGGCACCGACGGCAGCGCCTCCAACAACGATGTCGACCTATTCGGCGAGATGAACACCGCCGCCAAGATCCACAAGGTGGACCGGATGGACCCCACCGCCATGAGCGCCACTACCACCCTCCATGCCGCCACCCTGGGCGGGGCCAAGGTGTTGGGGGCCGAGCACCTGATCGGCAGCATCGAGCCGGGCAAGAAGGCCGACTGTATCGTGCTCGATCTCGACCAGCCGCACCTGACGCCGATCTACCACCCGGTGTCACATTTGGTCTATGCCGCCCGGGGCAGTGACGTCATCCATTCGGTGATCAACGGTCGGGTGGTGATGCGGGACCGAAGGCTCCAGACCCTTGATGAAGCGGCAATTCTCGCCCGGGCCGCCGAGATCGGGGCCGGATTCCGCCAGGGCCGCAATGGCGGTTGACAGAGTCGTGGCCGGAGTGCTATTATCAGCATCTTTCGTTATTCTTTGCTTATTCTATACGAGGTGTCACCATGTTCGGACTCGGAATGCCTGAACTGATCATTATTCTGGTTATCATCGTCATTATCTTCGGTGCGGGCAAACTGCCGGAAATCGGCAGCGGCATCGGCAAGGGCATCCGCAATTTCAAGGAGGCCACCAAGAAGGACGAGGAACCGAAGGCCCTTGACGACGACAAGAACAAAAACGCCTGAGCGATTTTTTCCCTTGTTCTCTTTTTCATAACCCCCACCCGGCGCTTGCGATGTTTGGATTTGGAACCCCTGAACTGATTGTCATCCTATTGATCGCTTTTCTTCTCTTCGGCAGTAAAAAACTACCGGAAATCGGTGCCGGTCTCGGCAAAGCCATTGGCTCCTTCAAAAAAGGGCTGAACGATGTCGAAGAGGCCAAAACCGATCTCAAGAAAAGCCTGCCGGTAGTCAAAGAGATCACCGAGGCCAAGGAAACGTTTGCTAAAGCCAAGGAGCTGACCAGCGTCCTTGAGAAGTAACCCGCAGTCGTTTTTCCGGTTTCAGCGAGGTGGCTGCGGCAAATCCTCGCTCTTCCTCCGAGAAAGCCTTTAAGCGCTTGACAACCATTCCCCTTTTCAGTAAATGCTTTTTCTCGCACCTATTGTCAATTCTGTGATTTTGCAATGGCGAAAATGTCCAACAAGGTACATTTTTGTTATTTTTTGTTCGTGATTGTCTTGTTCTGACCACGATCGACCTTTCAGGAGCCGTTCATGTGCCGATTAGCTCTCAAAAGCGCAGACACCCCCTTTTCACCCTACGAAGTCCTCACTGCCATGGAGGCGATGCAGGAAGGCTATGACGGCAGCGGCCTCGGCCTGTTGCTGCGCGGGGTTGAATTCGATGAGTTTAAACTCAAGCCCCACCATGTCGTCCTCTCCGGCATCGCCCACACCGAGGCTGCCTTCCACCGCCTCACCGACTGGATGGGCGCCCAGGGATTTCAGGTCAAATATGCCCACGAATTCGATCGCAAGCCCCAGTTGATCGAGGCCAGGGACCGGTTCAACTATCTGGTTCGCGTCTACCGGATGCCCGAAGCCTGGGCAGGGTTGACTGCCGACGAGATCGACGACCGCCTGTTGCAGACCCGGCTGGCCATCCGCCGGGACGGCGATGCCCACGGCGGCGACATCACTGTGTTTTCCCTCTATCGCGACGTGGTGATGATCAAGGAGGTCGGCTGGCCGCTCGAGGTCGGCGACGCGCTGGGCCTGAAGGACGGCCGGCTCAAGGCGCGGGTGGTCATGGCTCAGGGGCGCCAGAACACCAACTACGGCATCAACCTCTATGCCTGCCATCCCTTCTTCATCCAGGGGATCGCCACCATGACCAACGGCGAGAACACCGCCTTCGTGCCGATCAAGGAGTGGCTCCTGGGCAAGAATATCCCCGGCTACCTCGGCTACCACAGCGATTCCGAGACCTTTACCCATATCCTCCATTACGTGACCAAGAAGTTGAAACTGCCGCTGGAGCTGTACAAGCACGTCATCACCCCGCTGAAGACCGAGGAGCTGGATGTGCACCCCAACGGCGATTTTCTCAAGGGGCTGCGCACCGCCTGCCGCCGTTTGATCATCGACGGCCCCAACGCGGTCATCGGCACCCTGCCCGATGAAACCTGCCTGTTGGTGATGGATCAGAAGAAGATGCGGCCGTCGACCGTCGGCGGTCGTCCCGGCGCCTGGGCTATCGCCTCGGAGATGTGTGGCGTCGACGCCTTGGTCCCGGACCGCGATCCCGCCCTTGATTTTCAGCCCATGCGCGAGCACACCGTTATTATTCCACCCGAGCGAAAGGAACTTACAGTATGGTCTCAGTTCGATCAATTTACACTTCCCCAAGCAGCCTAACCTACCACGATCTTCCCTGGATCATCGAGCACCGGGAGGATCGTTGCACGCTCTGCGGCCGCTGCACCGCCGTTTGCCCGGTGGGGGCCATCTCGCTCTCCCATTTCCGTCAGCGCGTGCCGAAACTGGATGTCCTGCAAAAGAAACGGGGCAACGACTACCGCCATTTCACCGGTATCCGCCAGCATACGGTAATCGAGAAACGCTGTATCGGGTGTGGCATGTGCGCCTCGGTCTGCCCCAATGAGGCCATCGGGCCGCACACCAACGACAACGAGCACCGGTCCGTCTTTCTCCTCAACCAGAAGGGGGATGCCTACAAGCGCGGCGGCCGCCGCAACGCCACCGGCAAGACCGTGCTCGACCGGATCTCCTTCGGCCGGATCTCCATGCTCACCGACCCGGCGCTCGATGCCGGCCGCCACGAATTCAACATCAACACCATCCTTGGCCGGGTCTTGCCGCCGGAGGAATTCCTCCGCCGCAAGATGGCGGGCGAGTGGATTCCGCCGACCCGGGAGATCTTTCCCTTTATCATCGGTTCGATGTCCTTCGGCGCCCTGTCGCCCAACATGTGGCTCGGCCTCTTGCAGGGCGTGGCCTACTGCAACGAGGTCCTCGGCATCCCGGTGGTCATGGCCACCGGCGAGGGTGGCTGCCCACCCTGGGTGCTGAAGTCCCCGTTCCTCAAATACATTATCCTCCAGATCGCCTCCGGTTATTTTGGCTGGGACGAGATCATCCGCGCCATCCCCGAGATGCAGTGCGACCCGGCCGCGATCGAGATCAAGTACGGCCAGGGCGCCAAGCCCGGCGACGGCGGCCTCTTGATGTGGTTCAAGGTCAGCAAGCTGATCGCCCGGCTGCGCGGCGTGCCCGAAGGGGTTGATCTGCCCTCGCCGCCGGTCCACCAGACGCTCTACTCGATCGAGGAGAGCGTCATGAAGATGATCCAGACCATGTCCATGGCCTTCGGCTTCCGGGTACCGGTCTATCCCAAGATCTCGGGTTCGACCTCGGCCAAGTCGGTCTTGAACAACCTGGTGCGCAACCCCTATGCCGGCGGCCTCTTGATCGACGGCATCGACGGCGGCACCGGCGCGGCCTACAACGTCAGCATGGACGCCACCGGCCACCCTATCGCCTCCAACCTGCGCGAGTGTTATCTCGATCTGGTCCGTCAGGGGCGGCAGAACGAGATTCCCCTGTTCGCCGCCGGCGGCATCGGCAAGAACGGCAATGTCGCCCAGAACGGCATGGCTCTGGTCATGCTCGGCGCCTCCGGCGTCCACATCGGCAAATATATCATGCAGACCACCGCCGGTTGTCTCGGCAACGAGATGGGCCGCTGCAACGTTTGTAACGTCGGGCTTTGCCCCAAGGGCATCACCAGCCAAAATCCGAAACTGTACCGCCGTCTTGATCCCGATGAGGTCGCCCAGCGCGTGGTCGACGTCTTCATGTCGATCCGTACCGAGGTCAAGAAGATCATGGCGCCGCTCGGCCGCTCCCAGAGCCTGCCCATCGGCATGTCCGACGCCTTGGGCATCGACGATAAGGCCATCGCGGAGCGGTTGCAGATCAATTATATCTGCTGAGCCAGGCAATTCAGCACAGGACTTGTTTGAACTATGAGCGAAACAAAGCACACCCTACTCACTGTCCGCGGCCGGGACGACAATAACCAGCGGATCTCGTCCAAGATCTTCGAGGAGGAGGTCCGGGGCGCGGCGGCCATTGCCGATGAACTGATCCTCGAATCCTACGGCCAGCATAACATCGGCCTGCGGCTCGGTTCGGTGGAGCGACCGCTCACCATCCGGGTCAAGGGACCGGCGGGCCAGCGGCTGGGCTGCATGGGCCTGAAGGGCGCGACCATCATCTGCGAAGGCTCGGCCTCGGACGACGTCGGCTACCTCAACATCGGCGCCGACGTCATCGTCAAAGGTGACGCCACCAACGGCGTTTGCAACGCCATGGCCGGCGGCCGGGTGATGATCGGCGGCTCCATCGGCGCCCGCGGCCTGACCATGACCAAATGGAATCCGGACTACGAGCGGCCGGAGATGTGGGTGCTCGGATCGGTGGGCGACACCTTTGCCGAGTTCAACTGCGGTGGCCTCGGCGTGGTCTGCGGGGTCAATCCCAAGAATCCGGGGAGTGTCCTCGGTTACCGGCCCTGCGTCGGCATGGTCGGCGGCAAGATCTTCTTCCGCGGCACCACCGACGGCTCCTACTCCAAGACCAACGCCAAGCTGGGGCCGCCGAACGATGAGGAATGGCAGTGGCTCTCCGCACGGCTGCCTGAATTTTTGGCCAAGATCGACCGGTCCGAACTGCTCCCCGCCCTTTTGGTCCGCGAGGAATGGAACGTGTTGGCGGCCATCACCCCGCAAGAGCGGGCGCTGATGTTTTCCGGCCCCATGCCCATGGCCGAGTTCCGCAAGCGGATCTGGGACCAGGGCTTCGGCGGCGGCGATCCCCTGCGCGACATCGCCCCGGGGCTTGAGCGCAGCCTGATCGGGGCGGTCGAGAGCGGCGAATTTCGCCGGAAAAAACCGTTCTGGAATAACCGCAATGCCGCGGCCCCCTGTACCTTCTATTGCCCGATCCATATCCCGACCGTCGACCGTCTGCGCATGATCCGCGAAGGCCGCAGCGACGAGGCCTATGAGATGCTGCTGCGCTACACGCCGTTCCCGGCCTCGGTCTGCGGCATCATCTGCCCCAACCTTTGCATCCAGAACTGTTCGCGCGAGAAGGTCGACTACTCCATCGACGCCTCGATCCTGGGCCGGTCGGTGCAGGCAGTGGACCCGCCCGAGGCGAAGCCGGCCATCGGCAAGAAGGTGGCGATCATCGGCGGTGGACCGGCCGGCATGGCCGTGGCCTGGCACCTGGCCCTGAACGGCATCGAGGCCCATATCTTCGAGCGCGACACCCGACTGGGCGGCAAGCTCGCGCAGACCATCCCCTGGGAGCGCCTTTCCCAGGCCGTCTGGGATGTGGAGGTCGATCGATTCCTCAAGACCAAGAACCTCAAGGTCAATCTGGGCGTCACCTTGAGTCGCGACAAGGTCGAGGAGCTGAAAAAGGAGTTCGATTACGTGGTAGTGGCGGTCGGTACCCACCAGCCGCGCACCCTGTCCTTCCCCGGCCACGAACGGGTCATCCCGGCGCTCGACTACCTCAAGGCGGCCAAGAGCGACAAGCCCATGGCCACCGGCAAACAGGTGGTGATCATCGGCGCCGGCAACGTCGGCTGCGACGTCGCTGCCGAGGCCTATCGTCTGGGCGCGGACCAGGTAGTGCTGATCGACATCCAGAAACCGCTGGCCTTCGGCAAGGAACGGGCCGCGGCCGAGGCCCTGGGCGCCACCTTCAAGTGGCCGGTCATGACCCGGGAGGTCACGGCGGAAGGCGTGGTCGGTGCCGACGGCGAGGTTATCCCCGCCCAGACGGTCATCATCTCCATCGGCGATATTCCCAGCCTGCCCTTCCTGCCCGATTCGGTGGATGTGGTCAAGGTGGCCGGCGCCAGTTGGATCAAGACCGACGAGGCGGGCCGGACCAGCGATCCCAAGATCCTGGCCGTGGGCGACGTCGAACGGCCCGGTCTGGCGACCAATGCCCTCGGCGCCGGCAAGCGGACCGCCGAATATTTGATCGCCACCTTCAAGGGCGAACCTTGGGTGTCCTTCCAGCAGCCATTGATCAAATACGAGGATCTGACCCTGTCCCACTACGACCCGGTCATCGATCGCGGCGTCACCGACGATCAGGAGGCGGCCCGCTGTTTGAGCTGTGGTTCCTGCCGCGACTGCCACCTCTGCGAGACCATCTGTCCCACCAATGCCATCTTCCGCCGGGAGATCACCCCTGGCCCGGACGGCGTGGGTTACGAGTATGTCTCGGACGACGACAAGTGCATTGCCTGCGGCTTCTGCGCCGACACCTGCCCCTGCGGCATCTGGGTGTTGCGGCCGTTCTGATCCTCTTTATTTATCGGTGTATTGACCACAAAAAAGCCCCGGACCGCATCGCGGTCCGGGGCTTTTTTGTGGTATTGATCCTACGCCTTACGCCAGGCTTTCCGCCGCTTCGATGGCGCGTTTGAATCGCTCGGTCGAGAAGCGCAACTGGCAGCCGGAGCAGCTATTGCCGGGCTTCCTGAACCAACTGGCGGTATTGTTCATCTTGACGCCACATTTGGGGCAGGTCACGGTGATGCTCTTGTCTTCCATCATGATGTCCTCCTTGCAAAGAAAGTAGCGATGAGCCGGACGTCCGGCATTCGTCCTCGGGTGGTGACCACCGGCAGCGGTCATCATACCCCTTTCTTCTCACCGGGCCAAGGTTCTTGTGGTACTCTTGTAGGAGGGCGGGCGGTGACGGCAGGTGTGACGCCATTCCCGGAATATCGGGGTCTGGCCACTGCCTCCCTGTTGTCTCCTGAAACCCCGCGACCTCGGAGCGCATGCGATCCGAGGTCGCGGGGTTATTTCTTCATGAACCGGAGCAGGATCTTGTACTTTTTGGTATCCAGGTCCTTGGGCAGGATGGCGCTGTCGGGGATGAGCAGGGTGAGGATCTTGCCGTTTTGCGGGTCCTGGCGGGGCTGTTTGCGCCGCTCCTGGCCCAGGGGGCCGACGATGCGCTGGCGGGGGTCGCGCACATGGAGCAGTTCCGCCTCGATCGGCGTGCCGCCGGCACCGGGCTTGCTGGTCGGCGGGCCGATCGGTTCGATGGAGCCAATGATAATATCCACCATAGTCCTTCCTCCCTGAAGTGCGTTGATGGCGTATCGTAGCGGATTTCGCCCAGATTTACGCGCTTTTTTTCCGATTTTCCATAACGTGCCGTTCCAGGTCCAACAGGGCTTCCTTCATGGCCAGGCCGCCGCCGAACCCGGTCAGTTTGCCGCCGGTCCCGATCAACCGGTGGCAGGGGATGATGATGCCCAACGGGTTGGCATGGGCGGCTCCGCCCACGGCCCTGGCTTTATGCCGGCCGCCGATCCGTTCGGCCAACTCGCCGTAGGTCATGGTCCGGCCGTAGGGAATGGCGCGGAGCTGCTCCCAAACCTGCTGCTGAAAGGTCGTGCCGTGGATCGACAGGGGCAGATCGAAGTCGCGCAAGGTGCCCTCGAGGTAGGCTAAGACCTGCCGGCCCGCCTCGCGCAGCAGCGGATCGGCGGTGATTTCCATCAGGGGGTCGGAAAGAGCGGACGAAGCGTCCCCGGGGAAGGAGAGGCCGCAGAGACCGGTGTCGTCGACGGTCAGGGTGAAGAGTCCCAGGGGGGTGGTCAGGGGGGCGCTGATCGGCATGGTGGTGTCTCCAAAAAAGCGAGGGGTGGTGAGGTGTTGCGGTCAATGGCCAGGAGACGGTCAGCAGGCCGCCTTAACGTATCGGTTACGATCCTCTTGTTTGTGGTGGTACCTTACCACCTGCAATACCTACAGACCATCTCCCTTTTTCTCCCGGCAGCGCAGCTCTTCCAGCAGCAGGGCTTCGATTCCGGTCTGCCGGCTGAGCACGGCGGCGGCCCGTTGATAGAGCGTCTGGAGGCTTTCCGGTTCGGCGCTGGCAAGGATATGGGTGCAGTTGTAGTTGAGGCAGAAGATCGGTTTGACCGGAAAAAGGCAGCCCTGCGGGCCGAGAAAGCAACAACTCTCGCCGTTGTCCGGCTGTTGCTCCACCGTAACGCCCAAGAGCAGATTGATCAGGATCTGGAGGGCGTCGGTGTTGTCGGCCATGAAGGCGCTGCAGCAGCCGCCGCCGGGGCTGGCGGCGCAGCGGGTGCAGAGCCGCCCCAGGTCCATGGCCTGCATGTGGCTGTTCAGGGCTTGGCCGCTGTGGCGCAACTGTTCGAGTGCGTCCACAAAAGCCGGCGCGGCCATTAACCGGCTGGCCAGCCCGGCAAACAGGTTGCGGGCCGCGGCGAGTTTTTCGGCGGGGTCGCCGCTGTAGAAGGTCTGCACGAATCGGGCGTCCGGGTTGGTCATGGAATCTCGTTTAGTTGACGGCTTGGAGCATGAAGGTCTTCCACACCGGGGCCGCGGCCTGGCCGCCGGTTTCGCTCGTGCCCAGCGGGGTGTCGCGGTCGTGGCCGATCCAGACCCCGGTGGTCAGATCCGGTGCGCTCCCGATGAACCAGGCATCGATCTGATTGTCGGTGGTTCCGGTCTTGCCGCTGGCCCCGCGCACGCCAAGGGCATTCTTGCCCGTCCCTCGCTGTACCACCTGGGTCATGGCGGCATGCAGCCAGGCCGCGGTCTCCGGCTTGAGCACCTGTTTGGCCGGCGATTGCGGCCAGGGCTTGAATCCCCCGGATCGGTCGCCGACCCGGGTGATGCCTACCGGGGCATGGTAGACCCCCTGGTTGGCAAAGGCGGTGTAGGCGGCGGTCAGTTCCAGGAGCGAGACCGGCGAGGCCCCGAGCGCCAGGGTCAGGTCGGCCTCGAGCGGTGCCGTGATCCCCATCTTTTGGGCGGTGCGGATGACGTTCTGCGGCCCGATCTGCTGCATCAGCCGGACCGCGACCACATTGCTGGAATGGATCAGGGCCTCACCCAGGGCCAGCGAGCCACGGTACTCGTTCTTGAAATTGCGCGGCTGCCAGGGCTTGCCGCCGCCACTGGCCAGGGTGATCGGCGCATCCTGGAAGACCGCATCCGGCGGCACGCCCTGTTCCAGGGCCGCGGCGTACAGCAGGGGCTTGAAGGCCGACCCCGGCTGGCGGTTGGCCTGCACCGCTCGATTGTATTGGTTTTCGGTGAAATCGACGCCACCGATCATCGCCCGGATGCGGCCGCTGTCGGTGTCCAGAGCCACCAGCGCCCCCTGCGGCGCCGGCTCGCCGGGATGGCGCTCGACCACCTTGGCGGCTCCTGCCTGGACGGCCTTGGCCGCCTCTTGCTGAAGCCTGCTGTCGACCGTGGTGGCGACGCTCAAGCCCTTGTCGTAGAGGTCGGCCTCCTGGTACACGGTGAGCAGTTGGCTGCGGACATAGAGGGCAAAATAGCCGTTCAGCGACTTGCGCCAGTTGCCGGCCAGCGGCATCCCCTCCTCATAGGCCTGTCGCGCGGCATCGGCGGTGATAATCCCGTCCTCGGCCATGCGGTTGAGGACGTAGCGCTGCCGGGCGCGGGCCGCCTCGGGCTGCTTGATCGGCGAATAGTTGGAGGGCGACTGCGGCAGGCCGGCGAGGAGGGCGATCTCCCCCAGGGTCAGTTGGCTGGCCTTCTTGCCGAAATAGGTACGCGCCGCCGCCTCGACCCCGTAGGCCCCCTCGCCGAGATAGATCTCGTTGAGATAAATAAAGAGAATTTCCTCCTTGGTCAGCATCCGTTCCAGCCGAAACGACAGGACCGCCTCGGCCATCTTGCGCAGATAGCTCTTCTCGCGGGAAAGGAGCAGGGCCCGGGTGACCTGCTGGGTGATGGTCGAGCCGCCCTGACTGCGACGGCCGGAGCGGAGGTTGTTGAAGGCGGCACGGGCGATCGACCAGCCGTCGAGGCCGTCATGTTCCCAGAAGCGGCTGTCCTCGGCGGCGACAAAGGCCTTGGGCAGGAGGGCCGGGAGGCTGGCGTAGGGCACGATTACCCGGAATTCCTTGGCAATGGCGTCGATGGGCCGGTTGTGGCGATCGAGGATCAGGGTTGCCACCTGCGGCCGGTAGTCGTCGACCGAGCGGATGTCGGGCAGGGTCATGAACCAGGCCAGCACCGTGCCGAGCAGCAGGCTCACCGCGGCGCCGACGGCAAGTACCATCTTGGTCAGGTGGCGCTCGTCCAGGACCCAGCCGCGAAAGGGCGGCGGTTCCGGGGGAAGTTCCGGGGGGGCTGCTGGTTTGGTGGACAAGAACACGAAGAAACGGTAGTGTTGGGGTTGCGCAAAGGACGGGGTCCGCTCCGGGGCGGGGGTGTCCGCCTGCCGCCGGAACCCGCTGTGTGCGCAGTTGTTACCATGATTTCAGGATTTCGGCACCGTTAAAGAAAAGCGCAGGTTCCAGGCCTTGTCTCGAATACGGATTCTTTCAGAACAGTTAGCCAACCAGATCGCCGCCGGCGAGGTGGTGGAGCGGCCGGCGTCGGTGGTCAAGGAACTGGTGGAGAACAGCCTCGACGCCGGCGCCACCCGGATCGATATCCATGTCGAGGGCAGCGGTGCCGGCCTGTTGCGGGTGGCGGACGATGGAGAAGGCATGGACGGCGACGATGTCCTCTTGTGCCTCGAGCGGCACGCCACCTCCAAGATCCGGGAGGAAGCCCAGTTGGCCGCCATCGCCACCCTGGGTTTTCGCGGCGAGGCCATCCCCAGCATCGGCTCGGTCTCCTGGATGACCATCCTCTCCCGGCCGCAAACCCAGGAGCTGGGCACCCGGGCCGAGGTCCGCTACGGCAGTCTGCGCGACGTGCATGCGGACGGCTGCGGCCGGGGCACGGTGATCGAGGTCCGCCATCTCTTCGGCAACATGCCGGCCCGGAAAAAATTCCTCAAGTCGGCCCGCACCGAGATGCACCACATCGAGGAGGTGGTCAAGAACCAGGCCCTGGCCCATCCCCGCACCGGCTTCACCCTCCAGGTCGACGGCCGGGTGGTGCTCGACTATCGACCGGGGATCGATCTGGAGCAACGGGTGCGCGAGGTCTTCCGCACCCAGGGCCGGCTCCTGCCGCTGCGGGCGGATACGGTTACCGATGCCGGCGCGATGGCGCTGGACGGGTATCTGCTGCTGCCGGAAACGGCCCAGGCGGCCACGGCCCGGCTGCGCATCCTGGTCAACGACCGGCCGGTGCAGGACACGATGATCCGTCATGCGGTGGGTGAGGGCTTGCAGGGTTTCCTGATGAAGGGCTATCAGCCGGCCGGCACCCTGCTGTTGACCATCGGGCCTGATCAGGTCGATGTCAATGTCCATCCGGCCAAGCGCGAGATCCGCTTCCGCAAGGGCGAGACGGTGCACCGTTTCCTGGTCGATCAGGTGCGCCGGGCTATGGGAGAGTACCAACAGAGCCTGCGGACCAGCCTGTTTACCCCTTCGCCGTCCCGGGACGTGGACCGGCGCAACGAGCACCAAGAGATCGCCCCCCCGACCGCGCCCTTTCCGGCCGTGGCCACCGCCGAGCCGGCACCGGTGCAACCGCGCCTGCCGTCGTTGCCCGCCACCGCGCCTGTTGCCGGTGCGCGGCCGGAGATATCCCGGCGCCCGTCAACGGCCGAAACCGCGCCGATCTCACCGCCGGCCGTTCCGAGTCCGGCCGAGGCGTATGCCAGCCTCACCCTGATCGGCCAGTTGTTTTCCCTCTATCTCCTCTGCGAAAAGGACGGCCAGTTCATCGTCATCGATCAGCATGCGGCCCATGAACGGCTGCTCTACGGCCAGCTCCTCCAGGGCTATCTGGCGGCCCGGATTCCCCAGCAGACCTTGATGTTTCCGGCGACCGTCGAGCTGACCCCGGCCCAGGCCGAGACCTTTGCCCAGCGGGTTTCGGAAGTGACCGGTCTTGGCCTGGCGGTGGAACCCTTCGGCGACGCCACCTATGTGATCAAGGCGGTGCCGGCCCTGGTCAGTCATGTCGATCCGGGTGGCCTGCTGCGGGAGATCCTCGACGGGCTGAGGGGCCCGTCGCGGAGCGACGCCGTCCGGTCCGTGCCCCAGGCGGTTGACGACCTGCTGGCCGCCATGGCCTGCAAGGCCGCGATCAAGGCGGGCAACCGGCTCCAGCCGGTGGAAATGCTCACCCTGCTGGCCCAGATGGAGGCGGGCGCGGTTTTTTCCCACTGCCCCCATGGCCGGCCGGTGCTCAAGACCTTTTCGGCCCAGGAGGTGGAGCGCTGGTTCCACCGCCACGGCGGCTGAGCGGCTGCGAGGCGCCAGCGATGATGACCGGTAAACCCTGTCCCTGTGGTTTCGGCCTCCCCTTCTCCCGGTGTTGCGGACCGCTGCTTGCCGGGCAAATACAGGCGGCGACGGCGGAGGCCTTGATGCGGTCCCGCTACACCGCCTATGTGGAGAAAAACAGCGCCTATGTGCTGCGGACCTGGCATCCGTCCACCCGGCCGTCGGTCCTCGACCCGGCCACACAACCCGATTGGTGTGGCCTGACGATTGTTCGCACCGGGCAGGGCCGGGAAGCGGGCAACGAGGGCATCGTCGAATTCGTGGCCACGGCCCTGGTGCGCAACAGAGTGTGCAAACTCCATGAAGTCAGTCGCTTTGTCAAGGAAGCAGGACAGTGGTTGTATGTCGGAGGGGAGATCATCGGTAACGGCGAACTGGTGGACGCGGACACCGGCAAAGTCAGCCGCAACGACCCCTGCCCCTGCGGCAGCGGCAAGAAATTCAAGAAATGCTGCGGCCGCTAGGTAGACGAGCTGACTGCCCTGAGGCCGTAACACCCTGTTTTTGTGATGTGTGATCTTGCGGTTTCTGGGTTTTTTACGAGGTGGTCATAATTGAAAAGCAACGTCATGCGGCTACTCTGCCGCCCCGGTGCGGTTGCCGGTCGTTTGGCAAGGGCCCGATTCGCATGCGGGACGGGGGGCATGGCGAATCGATGTCGTCTTCTTTCACTTCTGGGGGTGTCATGAAAATAGCCACAACCGCCACCACGGATGTGCGGCCCGAGGTCGTGACCGATCTCTATGCAGGATTGATCACGGAACTCGGGGCCGAGCCGGATCTCCTGATTGTCCACTGCTCCGTGGGCAATGATATCGCTGGCGTGATCCAACGGCTGCGCCGCCGCACGCCCAATGTGGCCCTCCATGGGGGTACCTCCTGCCGAGGCGTCATGACCCAGCTCGGCATTGCTTCCCAGAATGGCGACGGCCTGGCGATGCTCGGGATCGCCGATCCCGATGGCAATTACGGCGTGGGAGCGGCCGTCATCGGCGACTCCCCGTACGAGGCCGCCCGGACAGCCATCACCGCCGCCCTCGAAAAAGCGAATTGTCCCGGCGAAGTGCCGGCCATGGTCTGGCTGACCTCGGCGCCGGGCAAAGAGGAAACGCTGCTCGCCGGCATCGGCAGCGTGCTCGGCGAGGATGTCCCTGTTGCCGGCGGAAGTGCCGCCGACAACACCCTGAACGGCGAGTGGCAACAGTTCACCGCGGACGAGGTGTACCATGACGCCGTGGTGGTCACCGTCCTCTTTCCCTCGACCGAGGTCATGTTTGCCTTCCACAGCGGCTATGAACCGACGGATGCCAAGGGCATCATCACCAAAGCCGGTGGGTACGAGGCCACATCCAAGAAAGGTATCGCCACTGAAACCAGTCAGCGGACGCTGGTGGAGATTGACGACCGGCCAGCGGCGCAGGTGTACAACGAGTGGGTCGATGGCGCCATCTCCGCGATGCTGGCGGAAGGGGGACACATTCTCAACCTGACGACGCTCCATCCCTTGGGACGGGTGGCCGGATATATCGGCGATGTTCCCTATTACCAGCTTGCCCATCCCGACTCGGTGACGCCGGAAGGGGCATTGACCCTGTTTGCCGATATCGCCGCCGGCGATGAGGTCGTCCTGATGCGGGGTACGGTCGACAGTTTGATTTCCAGGGCGGGCCGGGTGGCTGCTGCCGCGTTGGAAACCAACATGGCCGTTCCTGACGAGGTGGCCGGCGCCCTGGTCGTCTATTGCGCCGGCTGCATGCTCACGGTGCAGGATCGTCTTGACGAGGTGGTCGCCAGTATTCGGGAAGCCCTGCCGGGTGTTCCTTTTCTGGGGACGTTCACCTACGGCGAGCAGGGATGTTTCCTCAACGGCGGCAACCGGCACGGCAACCTGATGATTTCAATCCTCCTGCTGACCAAGAATCACGGCTAACCCACGATAGCTTGATCCGGTTCATGGATTTCCGAAGAAGGCACCATGGTCATACGCTCCGAGCAATTGCTTGAAACCCTGCTGGACCTCGAGCGGTCACGGCAACGGGAACGGGAAATCCGTCTCGAGGCCGAAGCCCTGCTGGAAGGACTGCGCGGCATCACCGGCGCGCATGAACGCCACGAGCTCTTTCGCTCTCTTCTCCTGGCGCTGCGCACTGTGATCGATTTTGAAGAGGCCTTCATTCTGCAATCGGCTGACGATGGGAAGCTGTGCGTTCTCGCCACCACCCTCGATGCGCTCCACGATACCGTGTGGGAGCTTGGCTCGGTTTTCCGGCGGGCGCTTTCCGGCAGGCCCGTCGCCTCCTTCGACATCGCCCAGGTGCCGGAATGGAAGCAGCAGCCTTCAGGCGTAACGCACGGCATCGTTTCGGCGCTCCACATTGGTCTGCATGGCGGTGGTTGGGAGGCGATTCTGGTCGTCACCCACTCTCAACCCAAATACTTTGGCCCCAGTCATGTCAAGAAGGCGATGCGGTTCTCGCCCCTCGCGGCCCAGGCATTGCTGACCCTTGAACTGCGGCGGGCGGTGACGGAGCGGGACCGGTTTTTCCAGCTTTCGTTGGATGCCATGGCCATTTTTGACAGCAGGGGCGGCATCACCCAACAAAACCAAGGCTGGACCGACACCTTCGGCCAGGAAGAGCTCGATGCCCGGCAGAAGAATATCTTCAACTTTCTTCATCCGGATGATGGCGAGAAATTCCGCGCCGCTATCGACGAGTTGCGGCAACAGGAGGGCAAGTCGCTCATTACCTCGCGATTCCGGGACAAAAACGGGAACCATCGCTGGTTTTCCTGTGGCATCGCCTTGTACCAGGACGAATTGCTGTACTACATCGTGGCCCGGGATATCACCGACCGCGTGCTGTTTGAACAACAGCTTGCCCATCAGGCCGGCCACGATTCGTTAACCGGCTTGAAGAATCGGGCGCAGTTCATGGAATCGTTACGGCATGTATTTCGAAAATCCTCTCCAGGGAACGGCAGCTTTTTTGCTTTATTTTTCCTGGACTTGAATAAATTCAAGGAAATAAACGATACGCTCGGGCACGAAATCGGCGACGAACTGTTGAAATCGTTCGCCAACACCTTGAAGGAAATCGTCCGGGAGGGCGATCTCGTCGCTCGCCTTGGTGGCGACGAATTCACGATCATCCTGCACAATGTCCACGCGATTGCGGACGTGGAGAGAATCGCGGACCGGATTCATGAGAAATGCCTCACCCCCTACCTGCTCAAAGGGCATCAGGTGCAGGCCTCGGCGAGCATCGGCATCGCCTTGAGCTCGACCTATCATGAAAACGAGGAAGCCTTGCTCCATGCGGCCGACTTGGCGATGTACAAGGCCAAACTCAATAAGAAGCTCAAATATTGCATTTGGTGACCGAGCCGGTGGTCGCCGGGCGGAAGGCGCGGCTCCTCTCTCTCGAGCCCTCCTCCCTCAATCGTTCTCTCGGGGCGGTAACCCTTTTTCATTGACCATCCTGACTCCATGCACGATAGTGAGCCGGTTGATTTTATATGAAAGTGTTGGTTCCGCGGGGGCGTGCCCTGCCGGAGTGCCGACCTTTCATTGTTCGTTGTGGCCGGCCAATTTGGTCCAGCCATGCTGGTTATTCGACGTGTTGCCCCGGCGGGAAACCTCGCCCTTGGGCAAGGCGCCCTGTGCGGAACTCGACGGTCATGCCTCATCTCTCCCCATGCAATAACGCCCGGTACCGCTGCTTTCTGTTGTTCGTCACCCTGTTCTCGCTGATCAACGTGCTCGGCGTCCCGGTGAACGCCGCTGATCCGCAAACGCCGTCTTCCCGCACCCTCCGGGTGGTGATGGACAACAACTATCCGCCCTACGTCTTTGTCGATGGCAATGGCGTCATCCAGGGGATCCTGGCCGATCAGTGGCGACTGTGGCAGCAGAAGACCGGTATCCGGGTCGACATCACGGCCATGGACTGGAAGCAAGCGCTCGATGGCATGAAAGCCGGCGAGTTTGACGTCATCGATACGGCCTTCGAAACGGAAGAACGTTCAGGCTGGCTCGATTTCGGCAGGCCCTACACTCCCATCGAGGTTGTCGCCTTTTTCAATAAGGATATCAGCGGCATCACTGATATCCATTCCCTGCAGGGGTTTGTGGTGGCCGTCAAGGAGGGCGATGCCGCCGTCGATCTCCTGCGGAGCCACGGCATCGACAATCTGGTGTTGTTCAAAGGATACGAGGCGATTGTTCAGGCCGCCAAGGAGCATAAGGTCAATGTCTTTGTCATCGATAAACCGCCGGCGCTCTATTTCCTCTACAAATATGGGATCCAGAAGCACTACAAGGTCTCTTCCCCCCTCAATGTCGGGGAATTTCACCGGGCGGTCCGGAAAGGGAATACCGGGTTACTCAAGGAGGTCGAGGCGGGTTTTGCCCTGATATCCCGCCAGGAATTGGAGCAGATCGAGAAAAAGTGGTATGGCGTCCCCATTCTCAGCATGGTTTCCACCACCTCGCTACTGGCTGGTGCCGGCGGCCTCGCGGTGGTGATTCTCGGCCTTTTTGCCTGGAACCACACCCTGAGAACAGCGGTGCACAAACGCACCGCCGAACTGGAGAACAGCCGGGAGGCCCTGCGAACGAGCGAAGCGCGCTATCGGCAACTGGTCGAGGAGGCGAACAGTATCATCCTGCGCATGGATCGCGACGGGCGGATCTGCTTCTTGAATGAATTTGCCCAGCGCTTCTTCGGGTATGCGCTCGACGAGGTCATCGGGAAAAACGTGGTCGGGACCATTGTGCCCGAGACCGACTCCGCCGGGAACAACCTGCGGCTCATGATCGCCGATATCGGGTTGCATCCGGAACGGTATGCGGCCAATGAAAATGAAAACATGCGCCGGGACGGGAGGCGCGTCTGGATCTCCTGGACCAACAAACCCTTGTACGACGCGGCGGGCGGGATCAGCGAACTTTTGTGCGTCGGTAACGACATCACCGACCGCAAGCGGGCGGAAGAGGCGCTGCGGCGCGAGCGCGAGCGCCTGGAGTTCGTGATCGCCGGGTCACGGCTCGGCACCTGGGAATGGAACGTCCAGAGCAACGAAACCGTGTTCAACGACACCTGGGCGCAACTGCTCGGCTATACCCTGGCGGAGCTGACGCCGTGCACCTACGACACCTGGGCGCGGTTGGTCCATCCCGACGATCTGCCGCTGGCCCGGGAGTCTTTGACCAGATGCGTCCAGGGCGCGGCCACCGACTATGACTGCGAAATCCGGATGCGACACAAGGACGGCCATTGGATCTGGATTCTGGACCGGGGCCGGATATTCACCCGCGACGCCGAAGGCAGGCCCCTGTCCATGTTCGGCACCCATGCCGACATCACCACCATCAAGCGCGCCGAGGAGGACTTGCAGACCAGCAACGACCTGCTCTCGCTCTTTATCAAGCACTCCCCGATCTACGCCTACATCAAGGAGGTCACGCCCACGGCAAGCCGGACCCTGAAAGCCAGCGATAATTTTCAGGACATGATCGGCATGCCGGTTTCGGCCATGCTCGGCAAGACCATGGAGGAGCTTTTCCCGGCCGCCTTTGCCGCCAAGATAACCGAGGACGACTGGCGGGTCGTTTCCCGGGGGAAGATTCTGCATCTGGACGAGGAGTTGAACGGCCGCAGTTATACCTCCATCAAGTTCCCGATCCGGCTCGGCGGCAAAAATCTCCTCGCCGGATACACCATCGACCTCACCGATCGCCTCCAGGCGGAAGCAGCCCTCAAGGCCAGCGAGGAGACCTTCCGCAACATTGTCCACGCCTCGCCCATGGGTATCCATCTGTACCGATTGCAGCCCGACGACCGTCTGGTCTTCGTCGGCGCCAATCCTGCCGCCGACCGGCTGCTGGGGGTGGACCATGGCCTGTTCATCGGCATGACCTGCGAGGAAGCCTTTCCTTTGCTGCAAGGCACTGAAATCCCGGCACGGTTTCACCGGGCGGCCCGGGACGGTGAAAGCTGGCAGACCGAACAATTCCATTACGGCGACGGCAGCGTGACCGGCGTTTTCGAGCTGCATGTCTTTCAGATGTCGCCAGGGAACATTGCGGTCCTGTTCAACGAGATCACCGCACGCAAACGGGCGGAGGAGGAAAAAGACCGGCTGCAGGTGCAGTTGACCCAGGCGCAGAAAATGGAGTCGATCGGGCGGCTGGCGGGCGGCGTGGCCCATGATTTCAACAACATGCTCGGTGTGATTCTCGGTCACTGCGAGGTGGCCCTGAACGGGCTCGACGCCGCCCACCCGCTTTTTGCCGGTTTGCAGAATATCCACAAGGCCGCCGAACGGTCCGCCGACCTGACGCGGCAGCTCCTGGCGTTCGCCCGCAGGCAGACCGTTGCCCCCAAGGTGCTCGACCTGAACGAGACCGTGGCCGGGATGCTGGCGATGTTGCGGCGGCTCATCGGCGAGGATATCGATCTGGCCTGGCTGCCGGGCGAGGGCCTGGGGATGGTCAGGATCGATCCTTCCCAGCTCGACCAGATTTTGGTGAACCTGTCGGTCAATGCCCGGGACGCCATCGGCGATACCGGCAAGGTCACCATCGAGACAGCGGCGGCGAGCGTCGATGCCCGCTACTGCGCCGAGCAGGCGGATATTATCCCGGGTGAGTATGTTCTCCTGGCGGTGAGCGACAACGGTTGCGGTATGGATGCCGAGACGCTCGCCCACCTGTTCGAACCCTTTTTCAGCACCAAGGCCATGGGCAAGGGCACCGGCTTGGGACTGGCCACGATCTACGGTATCGTCAAGCAGAACAACGGCTTCATCAATGTCTACAGCGAGCCGGGGCAGGGCACGACCTTCAAGGTGTATCTGCCCCGCTACGTCGCCCCGAGGGAATCGATTCCAATGACAGCGGCGACGGAACCGGTCACGCCCGGCAGCGAGACCATCCTGCTGGTGGAGGACGAGCCCATGATCCTGGAGATTGCCCTGACCATGCTCGAAACCCTGGGGTACACGGTCCTGCCCACGGCCACCCCGGGCGAAGCTCTCCGCGTCGCCCGGGAGCATGCCGGCGAAATCCACCTCTTGATGACCGACGTGGTCATGCCCGAGATGAACGGCCGGATGCTGGCCAGGAAGCTGTTGTCGCTCTATCCCGGCCTCAAATGTCTGTTCATGTCCGGCTACACCGCCAACGTCATCGCCCATCACGGCGTGCTCGACGAGGGCGTGCACTTCATCCAGAAACCGTTCACGCTCAATATCCTGGCCGCCAAGCTCAGGGAAGCCCTGGAGCCCGATACCGCCTGATGCATATCTGGGTTGATGCCGACGCCTGCCCCAAGGCGGTCAAGGAGATTCTCTTTCGTGCCGCCGAGCGGACCGGGGTGGCTATGACCCTGGTGGCCAATCAGCCGCTGGTCATTCCCCGGCTGAAGAATATCCGCTCGTTGCGGGTCGCCGCCGGTTTTGACGTGGCGGACAACGAGATCGTGCGGCGGCTGGCAGCCGGGGATCTGGTGGTCACCGCCGATATCCCCCTGGCGGCCGAGGCGATCGCCAAGGGTGGCTATGCGCTCAATCCTCGGGGCGAGTTGTACACCACGGAGAATATCCGGTCCCGTCTCACCATGCGCGACTTCATGGACAGTCTGCGGGCAACCGGTGTGGACACCGGCGGTCCGGCCTCCTTCAGCCAGAGCGACCGGCAGTCCTTTGCCAATCAACTGGACCGGTTTTTATCCGTCCATTTTCGGCAAGGAAAGGGCGCGTAACAACCTCTCCTCTTTTCCTACAACCCCAGATCCTCGTTGATCAGGATGATCTTGATCCGCCCCTTGGGGTAGGATTTCCGGGTGATCGTCCAGGTGTTGCAGATGCGGTCCGGGCTGTTGCAATCCATGCAAAACGAGGTCTTCCGGCAGGGCGTCTTCCACCCGGTGTGGCGCAGGGCGTTCATCGGCGCGGCGTAGGACCTGATCCGCTCCATCCCCTCCTCGACATTCTTGACCAGCTTGTTCCGGCCGATGATCAGCACCACGTGGCGCGGACCGAAGGTGATGGCGCCGACCCGGTTGCCGATCATGTCGAGATTGACCAGCTCCCCGGCTTCGGTCACCGCGTTGGTGCCGGTGACAAACAGATCGACCAGGAGCGCCTGCCGCCGCCGCTCGATCAGTTCTTCCCGTGGCACCCCCGGCGCGAAGGTCTCGATGAGGTCGATGGCCGGCCTGTTCTTCAGGTCGTCGAGGATGCCGGTGGCATGCAGGCTCATCGAGTCCGCCCAGGAGGCCGACCGCACGGGCAGCGCCGGCAAGAGGGTCTCGTTGAACAGGGTCCGGGCCTCGGCGCAACTCTGCGCCGGGAATACCGCGAAATGATTCTTTTCCAGGGCGCGCTGGCAGCTTTCCAACCGCATCTGCCAAAACTGCGTTTGCCATGCCTCCATTTTTTCCTCCTTTCTGAGAGATGGTTTCCCGATAACAACGGGAAAATTTCGTGCTGTCTTTTGTGTCTGGGAAATCCCGAAAAAACGAGAGCTTGCCCGTCTTTTGTTTTCGGGCCGCCCTCGCCGCTACCGCGTCAGCATCATGACGCCCAAACCCATCAAGAGCACATAGACGAGCCGCAGGTAGGTCCGGCGGTTGATCCGGCCACTGATCCTGGAGCCGGCATGGGTCCCCAGCAGCACAAAAAACAGGGTGGCGACGAAGTGGATCAGGGTGGTGCCGGTGATCATGCCGTTGCCGGCGTGCACCGCGGCGGTGAAAGAGCCGTTGAGCACGAAAAATCCGGTGAGGGTGGCCTTGATTTCATCCTTTTTCCAGTCGGTGAGGGTGGTGTAGATGATCACCGGCGGCCCGCCGGCGCCGACCGAGGCGGTGATGGCCCCGGAGAAGAATCCGGCGACATAGGCCCAGGTGACCGGCGGGTTGATCGGCCGGGGCTTGAGCATCAGGTTGAGGCCGCTGATACCGATCAGGAGCAGCCCGAGCAGCCGGTTGATCACCAGCGGATCGGCCTCCTTGAGCAGGAGGGTGCCGGCAAAGACGCCGGGCAGGGAGCCGACGAGCAGGGGCAGGATCTTACGCCGGTCCAGGGAGTGGCGGAGCTCAACGGCCATGACCGTGGTGATGGCCAGATTGCTGAGGATGGACAGGGGCACGGCCAGTTTGACATCCATGATCAGGCAGAGCAGGGGGATGGCCATCAGGCCGCCGCCGAATCCGGTCAGGCCCTGAATCAGGCCGGCGAGGAGGAAGATCAGGCCGGAAAGAAGAAAGACTGTCATGGGAATGGTGGGCCGCCTGTGGTACGATTGTCAAATTGAAGTGGTGTGGTCGGAGAGGGGTCGAACCCGCCGCAAGGGACTATAGAAGGAAAACCGGGGAGGGGACAACCTTTATCCCGCCCAACCGGTTGGGCTTTTTGGGTCAGCCGCCACTTTTCTCTCCCCCGCGGCCGTTTTTTCGGATAAGCACAGGAAGGCAGGGCAGGGAAGAGGGACGGTCCGGCGCGGGGGGGAACCGCCGCACTCGGCAAGGCGTTTGCTCAGGGAGGGCCAAACATGGGCGGAGCACGGATCATCGACAGCCACATCCATTGCGGCGTGCAGCACTCCGATCTTCCCTTCGACCGCATCGCCCTCCTACTGCGGCAGGCCGGCATCGCCGCGGCCTGCCTGTTCGCGCCGGTGGAGGACATCTACGACCGCGACGACCCGGATTTCCGGGACAACGACGACTGGCGGCGGACCCGGCGGGCAGCCAACCGCTACCTGCTCGACTTGGCGGACGCCGGCGAGCCGATCTTTCCCTATCTGTTCGTCTGGAACGATTTCGCGGTCGACGAATTGCGCCATCCCTATCGCGGCATCAAGTGGCACCGGCATGCCGACGAGCCGGAATACCACTACGACGACCCCCGCTGCGCCGCCCTGCTCGCCGAGATCACCCGCCGCCGTCTGCCCGTGGTCCTGGAAGAGAGTTTCGCCAACACCCTGCGCTTCGTCGAGCACCTGGCGCCGGAGGCGGTGATCATCATCCCCCATCTCGGCGGCCTCAACGGATCGTACCAGGCCCTGGACCGGGCCGGGATCTGGCGCCGCGCCAACGTCTACGCCGACTCGGCCCTGGCCTCGACCACGGAGATCCGCCATTTCCTCGAACACTACGGGCCGGACAAACTGCTCTTCGGCAGTGATTTCCCCTTCGGTATGCCGGCGCAGGAGCTGCGCAAGATCGAGCGGATGGATCTGGCGGCCGAGGCCTTTGCCCAGGTCGTCGGCACCAATATCCTTCGCCTGCTCGACGGGGGCACCCCGCCAGGGGGAGCGTGAGGGCGGCTCAAGAGACCGAAAATGCTCTACATCAAGGAGATGCGACCATGAAATTTTCACAGGCACAACCGGGCAGGGTTTTTGTCCTCCGCTTGGAGGATGGCGATATCGTCCACGAAGTCATCGAGCGGTTCGCCGGGGAGCAGAAGATCGCAGCCGCTTCCCTCATCGTGGTCGGCGGCGCCGATGACGGCAGCCGGCTGGTGGTCGGGCCACGGGAAGACCGGGGCCTGCCCTTGGAACCCATGCACCATGAACTGGGGCATGCCCACGAGGTGGCCGGGGTCGGGACCCTGTTCCGCGATGAGGCCGGCGTGCCGCTCTTGCACATGCACATGGCCTGCGGCCGGGCCGGTACCACGGTCACCGGCTGCATCCGCGACGGAGTCAAGGTGTGGCATGTCATGGAGGTAATCATCCACGAGCTGGTCGGTACCACCGCGAAGCGGGCGGTCGAGCCCCCTCTCGGCCTGAAGCTGCTGCGGCCCTGAAGGCAAAGGAAACTCCCCCGGCCAATGACCGGAAAGTCGGCATGGTCAAGCCCGGCCAGTGGGGCACAGCCGGGCCCTTAAATCGTTTTTCGTCGTTCTTCTGGGGTCCTTCCCCTTGAATCTTCGGTTCATGGGAATCGGAGCGCATTGAGGTAGATGTCCATGGCCTTGCACTTGCACAAACAGTCCTGTTCGGGAGAAAGCGCGAGCACGCCAACCACCGAGGCCGGCCGTGAACCGGGGCCTTTGTCCGGCCCGGTGCCGATGACGGTCGGCATCGGGGCCTCGGCCGGTGGCCATGAAGCACTCGAACAGATCTTCACCGCCCTTCCGTGCGACTGTGACCTCGCCTTTGTCGTGGTCATGCATCTGCAAGCCGACAGACCCTCGCTGCTCACCGATCTCATCAGGCGCTATACCTCGCTGCAGGTACTGACCGCCGCAGAGGGCATGCCGCTTCAGGCGAACACCGTCTATGTGGCCCCGGCGGGCAAGGACCTGACAGTGCGCCGTGGCCGGTTGCGCAGCCACGGCACGAATCAGGACGCTGGGTTGCACCTCCCCATCGATTCTTTCTTCACCTCGCTGGCCGAGGATCAGGGGAAACGCGCCCTTGCCGTGGTGCTTTCCGGTTTCGGCTTCGATGGCAGTGCCGGGGTGAAGCGGGTGAAAGAGGCGGGCGGCATCGTCCTCGTTCAGGACCCGGAAACGGCCATCAACCCTCCCATGCCGCAAAATGCCATCGATACGGGCGCGGCGGACCTGGTCCTGCCGCCAGGGGAAATTGCCGACCGGCTGGTCCGGATTGCGCAGGGGGAGTGGCCTCTTGCTCCGGGAACCGGCTTGATTCCGGTCAAGGACGAAGACCTGCAAACGCTGTTCGCCGTCTTGAAAACCAGGACCGGCCACGACTTCAGCTCCTACAAACGGAATACCGTCCTGCGGCGGATTGAACGGCGGATGGCGGTGACCGCCACCGCAAGATTGAGTCAGTACCTTGACCTTTTCGAGGACAATCCCCACGAGGCCCATGCCCTGTGCCAGGAGCTGCTCATCGGCGTGACCAGTTTCTTCCGCGACCCCGAGGCCTTCGAGTTCCTCCGCAAGGAGATCATTCCCCGTCTTTTTGCCCACCGGGAGACGGAAGAGCCTCTTCGGATTTGGCACGCCTGCTGCGCCACCGGTGAAGAGGCCTACTCCGTCGCCATGTTGCTCCTGGAGCACCTGGAAAAGGAACATGTGCAGGCGAAGGTGCAGATCTTTGCCACTGATCTCGATGAGAAGGCCGTGGCCAGGGCGAGGGCCGGCATCTATCCCGACGACATCACCGCCGATGTCAGCGCAGAGCGTCTCCATCGTTTTTTCACCAGAAGCGACAACTGTTGGCAGGTGACGAAGCAACTGCGGGAGATGATCGTCTTTGCCCATCACAACATCATCAAAGACCCGCCCTTCTCGCGGCTCAATCTCCTGGTCTGCCGCAATTTTCTCATCTACCTGACCCCCGAGATCCAGAGGCTGCTCATCCCCCTCTTTCACCAGGTGCTGAACCCCGGCGGCTTTCTCTTCCTCGGTTCGGCGGAAACGGTGGGGCTCCACAGCAATCTGTTCTCGCCGATTGACAAGCGGTGGAAAATTTTCATGCGGATGGGAGGAAAGAGCCGGACCGACATGCTCTTCCCCTTTTCCGGCCCTGTGCGCAAGCTCGCCGACATCGAGCATTCCGTCCGCTCGTCGGAGGCGCATGAGACGGAAACGGTCGCCCTGGCGGAAAGGCTGCTGATGGAGCGCTATGTCCCGGCCCGGGTGATCATCAATGAAAAGAACGAGGTGGTCCATTTCTCGGATCGGGCGGGGGCCTATCTGGTGATGCCGGGGGGCAAGCCGACCCGGGACATCCTCAAGATGGCGAAGGAGGAGTTGCGGCCGGCGCTCAGGGCCGCCATCTACAAGGCCTTCACCAATCAGCAGGAGATCGTGTATCGGGGGATCCATGTGGTTGCCGAGGGCGGCGAGACCACGATCAATATCGTCGTGGTGCCCATCAAGGAACCGCCTCCGGCCGGGAAGCTGGCCCTGGTCATTCTCGAACCCGCTTCCCCGGCAACGGTTCCCCCCGCGCCGTGCGTGGAAGTGGGCCAGCTCAACGCCACCTCCAAAGATTCGCTCATCCGGCAACTGGAAGAACAGCTCCGGGTCACCGGCGAGCAGCTCCAGTCGACGACCGAACAGTTGGAGACCTCCAACGAACGGTTCATGCTGACCAACGAGGAGCTGATGACGGTCAACGAGGAGCTCCAGTCCACCAACGAGGAACTCCAATCCACCAACGAGGAACTGGTCACGGTCAACTCCGAGCTGCAGAAGAAGATGGAGGAGTTGAACCAGAGCAACAGCGACATGGAGAACCTCTTCGCCAGCTCCGAGATCGCCACCATCTTTCTTGACCGGGAACTCTTCATTAAGCGGTTCTCGCCCGCCATGGCGACCATTTTCAATCTGATTCCGGCCGATATCGGCCGTCCTTTCCGCGTCCTCAACAGCATGATCGACTGGTCGAGCCTGCCCCTCGACGCGGCATCGGTTCTCGACAAGCTCGTTCCGGTCGAACGGGAGGTGACGGCCCTGGACGGCCGCAGCTTCATCATGCGGGTCCTCCCGTACCGGACAACCGAGGGCGTAACCGACGGGATCGTCGTCACCCTTGTCGACATTAGTGAACGGAAGCGGGCCGAGGAGGCGCTCTGCCAGTCGGAGTTGCAATATCGCACCTTGTTCGACACCCTGATCGAAGGATTTTGCACCATCGAAATGGTTTTTGACCCTGAAGGCAAACCGGTGGATTACCGGTTTCTGGAAATTAATCCGGCGTTTGAAAAACAAACCGGATTGCATAACGCGCAGGGGAGACTCATGCGCGATCTTGCTCCGGACCACGAAAAGCATTGGTTTGAAATTTACGGCAAAGTCGCGTTGACCGGCGAGTCAGTGCAATTTGAAAACGAAGCCAAAGCCTTGGGTCGCTACTACGATGTGTGTGCCTATCGGATTGGCGAGCCCGAGGGTCGAAAAGTCGCTATTCTGTTCAATGACATCACCGAGCGTAAACGCGCAGAGGAGACACTCAGGCTGAGCGAGCAGCGGCGCAGTCTGGCGCTGGAGGCCGCGCAGGCGGCGACCTGGGAATGGGACCTGCGGACCAACGAAAATGTCTGGTCGAACGAATTGTGGCCCCTGTACGGGCTGGAACCAAACACCTGCGAGCCCTCGTATGAAGAGTGGCTCAAGAGCGTCCATCCCGATGATCAGCAGAAAACGGTGCAGATCATCAACGAGGCGGTTCGGCAGCGGCTCGCTTTCAGCACCGAATGGCGCGTCAACACAAGCGGTGGCCCCGAGCGCTGGCTGATGTCGCGCGGCCAGCCGTCATGCGACAGTCATGGGGAGGTCGGCCGGTATCTGGGGATCGTCATGGATATCACCGAGCGCAAGCGCGCCGAGGAGGAAAGAAAGGCGCTGCAATCGCAATTGATCCAGGCCCAGAAGATGGAGGCCATCGGCACCTTGGCCGGCGGGATCGCCCATGACTTCAACAATATTCTCGGGGCGGTCATCGGCTATGCCGAAATGGCCAGGGACGCCAGTCCCTCGGGATCGGCCATTGTCCGTGACCTCGACAAGGTCCTGGAGGCTGGCAGACGGGCGGCCGATCTGGTCAAACAGATCCTTGCCTTCAGCCGGCAGACCAACGCCGAGCGCATCTCCCTGGAACCGGTGCACCTGGTCAAGGAGGCCGTCAAGCTGCTGCGTCCGGCCTTGCCCTCGACCATCGCCATCAAACAGCGGCTCGACGCCTCCACCGGTTTCATTATGGCCGATCCGACCCAGTTTCATCAAATCGTGATGAACCTCTGCACCAATGCCTTTCACGCCATGGAACACACCGGCGGGGTGCTCGAAATCACCCTCGGGAAACGGTCCCTTGCTCCGGAAGATCTCCCGCCGCAATCCGCGGTGCACCCCGGCACATTCGTGGTGCTCTCCATCGCCGACACCGGCCCCGGCATCGCCCCGGAGATCAGGGAGAAGATCTTTTATCCCTATTTCACCACCAAGGAAGTGGGCAAGGGGACCGGCTTGGGCTTGGCCATCGTCCACGGCATCGTCGCTGCCTCCGGCGGCTTTGTAACCTGCGAGAGTGAACCGGGCAAAGGAACGGCGTTCCATGTCTTCTTCCCGACGATCGAGTCGGAGGCGACCGCTGCGACCAAGGCGGCGGCAACCGTCCCCACCGGCAGGGAACGAATCCTGTTCGTCGATGACGAAAAGATCCTGGCCGAGATGGCGCAGGCCATGCTTGAGCGCCTGGGGTATGCCGTGACCGCCCGCACCAGCAGCCTGGATGCCCTGTTGACCTTCCAGAAGCGGCCGGACCGGTTCGACGCCGTCATCACCGACCAGACCATGCCGGGCATGCACGGCACGGATCTGGCGCGGAGGATGTTGCAGATCCGGCCCGACATCCCGATCATCCTCTGCACCGGTTACAGCAGTCTGATCGACGAAGACCAGGCCCGCGCCTATGGCATCAAGGGCTTTGCCATGAAGCCGTTGACCAAGAACGGCTTGGCGGAATTGCTCCGGAAGGTCCTGGACGAGAGCGCGGCAGGTGAGGGAGGTCCGCATTCGTAAACTGGTCGAAGACAGCGTCAACCTGAAAAGACAACGGAACACAAGGAGGCAGCAATGGCATACACCCATCTGATCGTTGATGTTGGCGAACGTTTTGTCGGCACCATCACCCTCAATCGTCCGGACGAGATGAACACCTTCAACAGCCTGTTGGCGGAAGAGCTCGTCCAGGCCCTGCTGGCCATGGATGCCGACCCCCGGGTACGGGTGGTGATCGTCAAGGGGGCGGGCAAGGCCTTTTGCGCCGGCATCGATATCAACGAGCTGGCCGACAAAACCGCCATGGAGTACCGGCAGTGGATCGAGCACATGGAGCAGCCGCTGATCGCCATCTCCCGGATGAAGAAGCCGGTGATCGCCCAGGTGCACGGGGTGGCTGCGGCCAACGGCATGGGCTTGGTGGCTGCCGCCGACCTGGCGATTGCCGCCAGCAACACCAAGATGGGGTTGACCGCGATCAACGTCGGCCTGAACTGCGTCGGCCCGATCGTGCCGGTGGCCCGGTGCGTGGGACGGAAAAAAGCCTTGGAACTGCTCCTGTTCGGCGAATTGATCAAGGCCCCGGAGGCGCAAGCGCTCGGCCTGCTCAACCGGGTGGTGGACAAGGAGGTCCTGGAGGCCGAAACCCTCGCCTGGGCCGAGATCCTGGCCAAAAAGAGCCCGCTCGCCATCCAGATCGCCAAGAAAGGGTTCTATGCCTCCGAGGATTTGCCCTATGATCGGCAGTTCGATCTGATGAACGAGGCCTTTGCCCGCCTTTGCACCACCCACGACGCCAAGGAAGGGGTGCAGGCCTTTTTCGAAAAACGGCCGCCGCGCTGGCAGGAGCGGTAGGCGTGCTGTCCTCGGCTCTATTTGTTCCCACCTCCCAGGACCTTGTACAGGGTGACCAGGTTGGTTAACCGGGTCAGGCGGATGGCGATCAACCCCTGCTGGGCGCTGTAGAGCGAACGTTGCGCGTCGAGGACTTCGAGAGAGCTGTCGATCCCCTTGTCGTACCGTGCCTGGGCAAGCAGGGAGCGGGCGGCGGTGGCCGTGACCAACGCCTGCTGCGCTGCCCATTGCTCGGCAAGGGTGCCGCGTTGGGCCAGGGCGTCGGCCACCTCCCGGAAGCCGGTCTGGATCGCCTTTTCGTATTGGGCAACGGCGATGTCCCGATCGACCTCGGCCACTTTCAACTGCGCCGAGCGTGCCCCGGCGTCGAAGATGGGCAGGACGATTTGCGGCGAAAAGGTCCAGACGTCGGACCCGGATTTGAACAGCCCGGACAACTCGTCGCTCCGGACCCCAGCGGTGCTGATCAGGATGATGCGCGGAAAGAAGGCCGCCCGCGCCGCGCCGATGTTGGCGTTGAAGCCCTTGAGCTGGTTTTCGGCCTGGAGGATGTCGGGGCGTCGCAGCAGCACGGAGGAGGGCAGGCCGGGGGCCAAGTCCTGCACCGCGCTCAGGTCTGCCGAGAGGGCCTGGGGGAGGAGATCGGCCGGAACCGGGCAGCCGACCACCAGGTTGAGATTGTTTTCGTCCTGCGCCACCGCCGTAGTGGTGCGGGCGACCTCCACCCGTGCTGACTCGACCTGGGTTTGCGCCTGCCGCAGGTCCAGCTCGGAGGACGCGCCAACCTCAAAGCGGCGTTGGATCAGGTGCAAGGTGGACTGCTGGGTTTTCAGGGTTTCCCGGGCCAGCCGCAGCCGTTCCCGATCGGCGGCCAGGTTGAGGGCGGTCGCCGCCACCTCCGCCACCAGGCTGATCCGGACCGTGCGGCCTGCCTGCTCGGTGGCGAGATACTGCTCCAGGGCCTGGTCCTTCAGGCTTTGCACCCGACCGAACAGATCGATTTCGTAGGCGCTGACACCGAGGGCCACCGTGTATTTCTGATCCGCGGCGGCCTGATTGTTCACGATCGCGACGGCGTCGATCTTGGGGAACAGGTCGGCGCGCTGGATCCGATACTGGGCCCGGGATTTCTCGATGTTGAGGGCGGCGATCCGCAGGTCGCGGTTCTGTTCCAGGGCCAGCTTGATCAATCCCTGGAGGTGGGGATCGGTAAAGAAGGTCTGCCAGGGGATATCGGTTGCCTCCTGCCCGGCGGGGGCGCCCGTCTGCGCCCGGTAGGCCGGACCGCTGGGCCAGGCGTGCGGAATCGGCGCCTCCGGCCGGGTATACGTGGGGGCCATGGTGCAACCGGAAAAGACGAACAAGGCGCCCGCACAGAGGCAGAGAAGGGTGGGGAGCCGTTTTTGGGGGTGCATGTCAATTGCCCTCCGCAAGAGATGGGGTCGTTGGGGGGTGGGCGACCCGTTGCTTCGGCTTCTTCCCGAACAGCCGTGAGATCAGGACAAAGAAAAACGGGATGAAGAGCAGGTCGATGAAGGTGGCCGAGAGCAGCCCGCCGGTGACCGCGGTGCCGATGGCGTTCTGGGCCGCGGCCCCGGCTCCCTTGGTCAGCGCCAGCGGCAGGGTGCCGAAGAAGAAGGCCAGCGAGGTCATGATGACCGGCCGGAGCCGAATCCGCACCGCCGTCAGGGTGGCCTCGACCAACTCATGCCCCTGCTGCATCTGGGCCTTGATGAACTGGATGATCAGGATGGCGTTCTTGGTGGAAAGTCCCACCGTGGTCAGCAGCCCGATCTGGAGATAGACATCGTTGGGCAGCACCCGCAGCTTGACCGCGGTCACCGCCCCCACCAGCCCCAGCGGCAGCATGAGCAGGTTGACGAAAGGGATGGTCCAGCTCTCGTACAGGGCCGCCACGCTGAGAAAGACCACCAGGAGCGAGATGGCGTAGAGCGCCGGCGCCTGGGCTCCGGCATGCTGTTCCTCGTAGGAGAGACCGGTCCATTCATAACCGATTCCGGTCGGTAGCTCGGCCGCCATCTTTGCCAACTCGGCCATGGCTTCACCGGTGCTGATCCCCGGCGCCGCCTGCCCCAGAATCTCCACCGAGGGGATGCCATTGTACCGTTCCAGACGGGGGGAGCCGTACAGCCAGTGGCCGGCGGCAAAGGCGGAAAAAGGTACCATCGCCCCGTTTTTATTGCTGACATACCAACTGTTGATATCCTCCGGCAGCATCCGGTAGCGGGGATCCGACTGGAGATAGACCTTCTTGACCCGGCCGTTCTGGATGAAGTCGTTGACGTAGGTGCTGCCCCAGGCCGTGGCCAGGATGGTGTTGATATCCGCCAGCGCCACGCCCTGGGCGGCGGCGCGGGCATCATCGATATCGAGCTTGAATTGGGGCGAGTCATCCTGGCCGTTGGGGCGCACCGCGACCAGTTTCCCGTTTTTCGTGGCCATGCCGAGCAGTTGGTTGCGGGCCTCCATCAGTTTTTCATGTCCCAGGCCGCCCCGATCCTGCAATTGAAGGTCAAAGCCGTTGGCAACGCCCAGTTCAAGCACCGCCGGGGGCGAAAAGGCGAAGGCCAGACCGTCCCGGATCTGCGCGAAGGCCTTCATGGCCCGCCCGGCGATGGCCGGCGCCTTCAGGTCCGGGGTCTTGCGCACTTTCCAGTCCTTGAGTTTGACAAAGGCCAGCCCCATATTCTGGCCGCGGCCGGCAAAACTGAACCCGGTCACGGTGATGACCCCGGTCACGGTCCGGGCCTCCTGTTCGAGAAAATGCTGTTCCAACTGGCGGATAACCTGGATGGTCCGCTCCTGGGTCGCCCCGGCCGGCAACTGGACCTGGCAGATCAGAAATCCCTGGTCCTCATCGGGTAGGAACGAGGTGGGCAGCCGCAGGAAAAAGAAGGTCATGATCGCGACGATGGCGCTGTAGAGCACCAGATAGCGCAGCGGCTTGCCGAAGGAGCGGCCGACGATGCCTTCATACTTGGTCCGGCAGAAGTCAAAGGCCCGGTTGAACCATTGGAAAAATTGACAAAACGGGCCGCACTCCCCGGGCGCGTGGCCCTGTTCGATCGGCATGAGCAGGGTGGAGCAGAGGGCCGGGGTCAGGATCATGGCCACCAGCACCGACAGGATCATGGCGGCGATAATGGTGATCGAAAACTGGCGGTAGATGACCCCGGTGGAGCCGCCGAAAAAGGCCATGGGCAGGAAGACCGCGGTGAGGACGGTGGCGATGCCCCAGAGGGCGCTGGTGATCTGGCCCATGGATTTGATGGTGGCGTCATGGGGCGACAACCCTTCCTCGCTCATGATCCGCTCGACGTTTTCCACCACCACGATGGCATCGTCCACCAAGAGGCCGATGACGATCACCAGGGCAAACATGGTCAGGGTATTGATGGAAAAGCCCGCCGCCGCCAGCACCCCCATGGTGCCCAGCAGCACCACCGGCACGGCGATGGTGGGGATCAGGGTGGCGCGGAAGTTCTGCAGGAAGAGAAACATGACCAGGAAGACCAGGCACACCGCCTCGATCAGGGTCTGGACCACCTCTTCAATCGATATCTTGACAAAGGGGGTGGTGTCGTAGGGATAGACCACCTTCATGCCGGGGGGAAAGTATTTCGCCAGCTCCTCCATCTTGGCCTTGACCCGGTCGCCCGTTTCCAGGGCGTTGGCGCCGGCGGCCAGGCGGATGGCCATGCCGCCCAACGGTTTGCCGTTGTAGAACGACTGAAGCTCATAGTTCTCGGTGCCGATCCTGCTTTCGGCCACATCCTTGAGCCTGACCGTGGAACCGTCGCTGTTGGTGCGCAGGATGATGGCGTCGAACTGGTCAGGGGTCTGGAGCAGGGTGCGGGCGGTGACGGTGGCGTTCAACTGCTGTCCCTTGCTGGCGGGAAGGCCGCCGAACTGGCCGGCGGAGACCTGGGCGTTCTGGGCTTGGAGCGCCGCAATCACCTCGGTGGTGGTCAGGTGGTAGCTGTTGAGCTTGGTCGGGTTGAGCCAGATCCGCATGGCGTTCTGGGTGCCGAACAAGAGCAGCTCGCCCACCCCGTCCAGACGGCTGATGATATCCTGGATGTTCGACACCATGTAGTCGGCCAGGGCATTGCGGTCCATGGACCCGTCCTCCGAGACCAGGCCGACAATCAACAGGAAGTTGCGGGTGGATTTGACCACCGCGATCCCTTGCCGCTGCACCACCTGGGGCAGGAGCGGCACGGCCAGTTGCAGCTTGTTCTGCACCTGGACCTGGGCGATGTTGGGGTCGGTTCCCGCCTTGAAGGTGAGGGTGATGGACACGGCACCCGACGAGTCGGACGTGGACGACATGTAGATCAGGTTGTCGATGCCGTTGAGCTTTTGCTCGATCACCTGGGTGACCGTATCCTGCACGGTCTGGGCCGAGGCCCCCGGATAGGTGGCGTTGATGGCGATCTGCGGCGGCGCGATCGCCGGGTACTGGGAGACCGGCAGGGTGTTGATCGAGAGCAGGCCCGCCAGCATGACCAGGATGGCGATCACCCAGGCAAAGATGGGACGATTGATGAAAAAACGGGGCATGGCGACTCCTTACGGTTGCTTGGCTGCGGGCTGGCTGCCGGCCTCGGCTGCCTTGCCTCCAAAGGGCACCACCTTCACCGTGGCCCCGGGGCGGACCCGCTGGAGGCCTTCGACGATCACCCGCTCCCCGACCTGCAAGCCCTCGGTGACCAGCCAGGCGTCGCCCACCGTCCGCTCGGTCTTCAAGACCCGTCGCTCCACCACCTCGTTGGCACCGGCCACCAGGGCCACGGCATTGCCGGCCGGGTCGCGGCCGACCCCCCGCTGGGGCACCAGCATCACCTGCTCCCGGACCCCTTCCTGCACCAGGCCGCGGACAAACATGCCGGGCAGGAGCACCTGGTTGGGATTGGGGAACTGGGCCCGGAGGGTAACCGAACCGGTCCCCGGGTCCACGGTCACCTCGCTGAACTTCAGGGTGCCCTCGAGCGGATAGGCGCTGCCGTCTTCCAGCAGGAGCCGGACCTTGGCCTGGTCGGGGGCACCCTGCTTGAGCTCGCCGCTGGCAAGGTTGCGCTTGAGGCGGAGCAGGTCGGCGCTCGACTGGGTCACATCGACATACACCGGGTCCATCTGCTGGATCGTGGCCAGCGGGGTCTCTTGGTTGGCCGTGACCAGGGCGCCGGCGGTCACGGCGGAACGGCCGATCCTGCCGGCAATCGGGGCGGTGATCCGGGTATAGGCGAGATTGATCCGCGCGGTCTCCACCGCGGCCTTGCCCGCCTCGATATCCGCCTCGGCCTGTTTGAGGGCGGCGGTGGCGTCGTCATACTCCTGCCGGCTGACGGCCGAGATGGCGACCAGTTGTTTGTACCGCTCGCTTTTCTGCTTCAGGGTGAACCCGTTGGCCTCGGCCTTGGCCAGGGCTGCTTTGGCGCTGGCCAAGGCAGCCTGGTAGGTCGCCGGGTCGATCTGGTAGAGGGCGTCGCCGGTCTTGACCTCACTGCCTTCAGTGAACAGCCGCTTGTGGATGATGCCCCCGACCTGGGGCCGCACCTCGGCCACCATCTGTGGGGAGATCCGGCCGGACAGCTCCATGGTCAAGGTCACGGTTTCAGTGGCCATGACCACCACCCCCACCTCGGGGTTGGGTTTGGCTGCGGACGGGCCATCGGGCGCGGCCTGTTGCTTGCAACCGGTCATCGCGAGCATTCCGGCCAGCAGTCCTGCCCTGATGAGCGGGTAGATTTTGTCAGTGGTTTTCATCGATATCATCCTCAATGGGGTTGAGCAATTTTCACTTGCCGTTTTTCATATCGCCGGCTGATGGTACTCGTATTGGGAAAGAGTTTGTACTTGAATAAGAAGAGGGTTCCTCCCGGCAAGGTTATCTCCCGGCCGGAATTATACCGAACAGCACCATAAATTGGCATCCGGGAAAATTTCAGGTTGCTCCGGATGCCGGCAGAGGTATAGCATACGACATTTCCGTTTCGTGGATCACTCAAACCCAGCCGTTGCTGTCAGCCCTGGCCGGTGTCACTCTCAGGATATTTTGTCGAACGATGCTCACGACGCAAGCAATACCGCCATTTACACCTGCGGCCCTCGCAATATTATTCGAAAAATCAAATTTCAAATCATTCCAGAAGACCGGTTACCAATCGCACTATTGGGCTCCCCTTATATCCGCGTGTTCCGGAACCCGACGAAACGAGATTTTTTATCTCACACCGGACGACATCCTCCAGAAGGACGGGATTTGGATCATGCAACCACACGCCATCGGGACAAAGGATGGCCACTCCGGATCAATGCCCCGGGACATTCCGCTGCATCCGACCTTGAAAAAATTGGGGTTTGTCGAATTTGTCCACGAGCGGAGGCGGACACACCCGCACGAGAGGCTCTTCTCGGAGTACAAAGCCATTCAAGAACATGCCGGGATGGTCTTTTCGAGGTCGTTCGTGCACTGGATCAAAACAACGGTGGCCCGGTTGCCGGACGATAAGAAGAGCCTGTTTGCGGATGACTTTCACTTTCCGTCACTTCGAGCTCTTTTCTCGGCCGAGGCGATTCGCTCCGGAATGAGTGCAAGCACATTCGACAAGATGCACGGAATCGGCAACGGTTCCCAGGCTCCGGATGCAGACCAGGAACATCGCGACCTTGAGCGGGCAGACGCCGAGATGGGGAGAATGGACATCGAATCGTACTTCCCCCCTCTGTACACCTACGAAGAGCTGATGGCGTGATCACGGCTCTTCCAGGCCCAATGGTAAGGAAAAATGACCACTGCACTCTTTGATACCTGGACCGATAGATATGATCGCTGGTTTGAGACCCCAACAGGCCGGCTGGTCAAAAAATATGAATCAGCCCTTCTGCTTGAACTCCTGAACCCTCTCCCTGGCGAAAGAATTCTGGACGTGGGCTGCGGCACCGGTATTTTTACCCACGATGTCCTGAGCCGCGGGGCCACGGTGATTGGCATCGATCTGTCAGGCCCGATGCTGAAAAGGGCGCTTGCCCGTTGCGGCGCCGCCGGTTTCACCGGTCTCTGCGCCGACATGTGTGCCCTGCCTTTTTCGGCCGACAGTTTTGATAAAGTTTTTTCCATGACCGCGATCGAGTTTGTGGCTGACGCCGGACGAGCGGTGGCCGAACTTGATCGAGTCGCCCGGAAGGGAGGATGCGTGGTTGTCACCACCCTCAACAGTCTCAGTCCCTGGGCGGAACAAAGGAAAGAAAAAGGCCGGAACGGCCACACCCTGTTTCAAAAGATATGTTTCAGGTCCCCGGAGGATATGCGTCTGCTTGTTCCTGAAAAGAGCCGCATCAAGACGGCAGTTCACTTTCAGAAAGATGATCCTGTTGCAAGCATCCCTGAAAGAGAAAGAAACGGCAGCAGGAACAACCCGGATACCGGTGCCTTGCTGGCGGTTCAATGGCAGAAGGCGTGAGCGGGAGGAAAGGGCCGAGGGCATGGCCCGATTCCGTGGGCTCTCGATGCCGTTCCCTCTGCTTTCGTTCGGATGATGCCTCGCGGCTGGGGCCATGGTGGCATCGGAAAAATATCAGTTTCGATCTTTTTATAAATATATTAAATTGTTATCTGTTGTGTATTCGCGGGCGGGGTCTCGGCTCTCTTGGCCGGCATCAACAACCGACGGCTCCTGTGGGGAAGAACGATGAAAAAAACGATGATGGGGCTGCTGCTCGGGGCGGCAGGCGTGTTTCTGGGTACCGGTTCACCGGCGATGGCGATCGATCTCTACGGTTTCGGCAGCTATTGGGACAAGGGCGATGCCGATGGCAAGTCGGGCTTTGGCATCGGGCTTAGCCTGCCTCTGTTGACCGAGCACCTGAGGCTCGACGGCAGGGTCTATTTCATCGAAAACAGCACGTTGGGTGAAGATGACGACCTCACGCTCATTCCTATTGATCTGGGGGTGCAACTGCACCTGATGCCAGATGCCAGCTTGAATCCCTATGCCTTGTGCGGCCTGTCCTTTATCTACGCCGATGCCGATCGGACCGATGTGGATTCGAGCTTTGGTAGTTATCTTGGTGGCGGACTCGAATGGGCGCCTTTGCCGATCATCAAGCTGTTCGGGGAGGCGGTGTATCGCTTCCAGGAATTGGACGGAGGTCGGGGGGGCGATCTCGATGTAAGCGGCATGACCGGAAATGTGGGGGTGAAAATCTATTTTTGACGTCTTGCCGATACCCTCCCCTCCGTGGCCGGTACCTTGCCTTTGCCAGGCCGGCGGGGCTCTGTCCGGATCAATCTTCCGATCTTCGCATTGCCAACGTCAAGGCATCTGTCGTGATATATGGTGGGGGCGAGGTTATTTTTTCTCCTCATGGCTGATCATTCGATTGTTTTCGGTTCCTGCCCCCTGCATCACCGGGAGCAGCAGCATCCCATCCAGTCGGTCGAGCATGGTCCCCTTGGAGAGGGACAATTCTATTCCGGCCTCCAAGGTGCTCAAAATCGTCCTTCCTATGATGAATTTCTTTTCAGGGCAGTTGTTGGGCTTGTAGCGGAGCGCCCAAGCGGTGTGCAGGATGATGGGTTTTCTGTCCTGGAGGCCGACGTACAGCATGATATGGCCTTTGTGATGGAGCAGGGTCCGAAAGGGGATCCCCTGCTCACGGATACGATTTTCTTTGTCGGTGCCGGAGAGATCCGCCAGTGACACAAATGGCCCTGAAATAATCTGTTGGTGCGAATTGCGCGGCAGCCAGATGCCGAATGCAAGGAAGAAGTCCCTGGTGGTGGCCGAGCAGTCGCGGTTTCGGTACAGTTCCCCCCAACCGTACGGTGTCTTGAGGAGTTCGTTGCCGATGAGCGCCGCGGTCTCGGGACTGAACAGTAACGGATGACGACGGGCGGCACCCTTGGCAATGCGGGCTGTTTTGAAGGCAGCGTATTGATTGTCTCCGGCAACCGCCACGTCGACCAACCAATGATCCTGCTCTTCCTTGACCAGCGGATAGAGGGTGCCGATTTTCGGTTGCGGCAAGGCCTTGCCCGGTTCGGTTTGAACCGACGAATAATCGCTGACGACAACGAGGTGCACGGCATTGGTCAGCCGGTTTTGCACGGATGGATCGACAAGCCTGATGGCATCGGGGTCTACCCACCCATTGGCATAGGAGGTTTCGATGTACAGCCAAGCGCCGTCCGTGGTTGCATGCAGGATGCGAACAGGTTCGTTGGGCTTTATTTCTGAAAACTGGAGATGGTCAAAGGGAAAGTCGTCCGGGGCCTCGTAGAACGGCCTGATGGTGGGAAGGATTCGAATAAAAGCGGGTTTGATCACGATCCCCGATTGATTCAGGGAAGGAAAATGCTTCCAATCGGCAAGGGCCAAGAGGTGCTGCATGCGGGCCGACTCGACAGGTTGCCGGTTTTCGCCATACCACGTCTTTGCCGCCAACTGGGCCAGCCCTTCGGTCACCTTGCCGACCTTGAAAAGTGGCTCGGCCGCTGTCCAGGGAGCAAAGTACCGTTGACGAAACTGCTCCTCAACCTGGTGCTGCGTATCGGCACTGATTGTCTCGGTGAGCACGGCGGCAAACGGACCGATATCTTGGGGGATGGTGCTGAAATCCTCTATTGTCGACGTGACCTCCGGCGATTCCGGGCAAACCGCTTCACCGGGAACAGTCTGTTGTTGCTCCTGATGCCGGATCTCCCCATGGAAAAGGAAGAGGCCTCCGGCGATGATGGCCACGGTGACAGCGGCAAGCAGGCAGTTGCTTTGCAATCGGCTCATGTTATTATCGTTTGCAGAAAGGTGGAATGCATCATCCGGCGCGTGCCAAACAGCTCATCCTATCTAAATCGTTCGGTTGTCGTTCGTCAAAAGGATAGATGGCCTGCGGCGATGCAGATCCAGCGCCACGGTGCCCTCCCTTGATTGAGAGAGTGAAAAGAAAGATAAGCATGCTTGATGGATTCGTAAAAAGTCGGTTTCTGTCATTTCGAGACGCAGCGACGAGAACTCTCCCGATTCTTTCAGAGGGTTCTCGCTGAGCTCGAAATGGCACAACGAGCGATTTTCCACTTGTTACGAAACCATCGTTCTTGAGGAGAAGGAGTCATGAAAAGAGCAATCTCTCTTGCGATGATTGTCCTGAGCGGCGTGCTCAGCCAGGCCGGTTTTGCCTCTGACTGCGTGCAGGGGGAGGCAACCCATATTTGGATTGCCCCCCAGGTGATCAAGGCCGGAGCACCGGTCAAGATCATGGCGGTGTCCACTGCCGGGCCCATCACCGATGTGCTCTTGACCGATCCGCAGGGCGAGACCCGGGTGTTGGCGGCAACGGCGAACACCGGTGGAATGCCGTGGCATGTAACGGCGGAAATCGACCCCCTCGGCAACGGTGATTACCAGGTCGAGGTACAGGCAAACGGCAACCCGCTGGCATGCCGGAAAATTGCCCATGGGTACACCTCCAGGGAAAAACCGGTCTGGAACGAGCAGTACGAAGCCCTTTATGCGGCCTGGATCGAGCGGTTGTTTGACGGTCCGGTTGACGAAGACGTCAGCTTTCCCTCGCTGGAGCCGGTGCTGCGCGATCCTGAACGCAATTTTTTATACAATGCTTTGGGATTGCAGGAGGATAAAAACCTGCCCGCCACACCGGATTGCGCCGATTTCCCCTATTTCCTCCGCAGCTATTTTGCCTGGAAAAACGGTTTGCCGTTCAGCTATCGGTTTTGCAACCGCGGTTCGGCCACCAAACCGCCTTCCTGCGATGCCGCCATCATCAGGACCGATTTTGTGCAACGGCCGGCATCGTTGGCCACATTCAGGGCGTCGAGCCGCGGCTTGATGGATGCGGTGCAATCAGGGAACGGCCGCACGGCGCTTGCCAGCCAGGAAACCGATTTTTACCCCTTGCCCTTGCAACGCGAAGTGCTCTGGCCGGGGACGATCTATGCCGATCCGTACGGCCATGTGCTCGTCCTGACCAAATGGGTCGAACAAACCCGGGACACCCCGGGCATTTTATTTGCGGTCGATGCTCAACCGGACAACTCCATTGCCAGAAAACGATTCTGGGAAGGGACCTTTTTGTTTGCCAATATTGCCAGCGCAGGCCCCGGTTTCAAAGCGTTCCGGCCCCTTGCCAACAACCGCCTGCTGACGAATGAGGAGTTGCCGAATTTCTCCCTTGAGCAGGCAGAGCTCACTCCCGACGAGTTTTACGCCCAACTGTATTACCTGATGAATCCTGAGGGGTTGGATGCGAAACAGGCGTATGCGGCGACGTTGACCGCTTTGGTGGAACAGTTGGAAACGCGCGTGAAGTCGGTTGAAAACGGCGAGGCGTACTTTCGCAAAGGTGGCGCCACCATTGCCATGCCCCAGGGCGCCGCCATCTTCGAAACCGTCGGCCCGTGGGAGGATTTCTCCACGCCATCACGGGAC
>Ga0074193_1000127_pt1 | contig 139893 bp, 111 predicted proteins | sample EPASupsiteHSE605_FD_64523 | JGI IMG/M metagenome (GOLD analysis project Ga0074193, IMG submission 64523) | Bioremediated contaminated groundwater from EPA Superfund site, New Mexico - Sample HSE6-05 | ecosystem: Environmental > Aquatic > Deep subsurface > Groundwater > Contaminated ... | reverse complement strand
ACCTGGGGCTGGTATCACTTATAGACCAGCTTCACCGACTTCAACGTACTTCATGAACCGCCGTGTACGGAACCGTACGCACGGTGGTGTGGGAGGACGGCGGGAGCAATCCCGCCTCCTACCCGATCCGATGTTGCCCACTTCTCATTTCGTCATGCTTGTCTTGCGATAAACCCGCATTCTGTCTATTCACCCGGATATCTCCCTCCTTCTGCTCATCTTGCCATCCTTCAACTCAACCTCGTCAAAATTACGATGTAAAGTTGTAAAATAAACTTACGTTAATTATTGACAGTTAATAATGCTGTGGTACGATATGTTCACTTTAGTTTGTAATTTCATAAGGAGGGTTAATTATGTTTTTACGACCATTCAAAGTAGCGTTGCTTGCCGGCATTTTATCGATTTTAGTTGTTGCATGCGGTGGAGGCGGCGGGAATGCGCCCAACAACAGAATAACCGCAGCTATTGCGGGACCCGTACAAAATGTTCCAGTTGGTACTCTCGTTACATTGGATGGCAGTCGCAGTACCGGCGCTGACGGCAGATTGATCACCTATAATTGGGCGTTCGTATCAAAGCCGTCAGGCAGCAATTCAGCTCTTTCCGTTGCCACAATTGTCAATCCGACTTTTATTCCCGATCTTCCCGGACAGTATGAACTCAGCCTTGTTGTGAACGACGGCCAAATTTACAGCTCACCGGCTACAGTCACGATCACCGCATCAAAAACAAATTCGGCCCCTGTTTCAAATGCGGGAACACCACAAAACGTAGTCGTAAATAATCTTGTAGCGTTGGACGGCAGTAAAAGCAGCGATGCCGACAATGATTTGATTACCTACAATTGGTCGATATCTGCAAAGCCAGCCGGCAGCAATTCCATCTTGTCAAGCAGCACCATCGTTAATCCGACCTTTACACCGGATTTAGCCGGAGAATATATTCTCAGCCTGACAGTTAATGATGGCGAACTTAGTAGTATAGCTGCAACGGTCACAGTTACTGCATCACTCCCAAATGCCATACCGCTGGCGGATGCCGGAAGTAATCAAAATGTGTTGACCGGCGTAGTTGTTACCCTGGATGGAAGCAAAAGCAGCGACGCAAATGGAGATTTACTTTCTTATAGTTGGTCGTTCACATCGAAACCCGAGGGGAGCAATGCAACACTGTCTAACGACAAGGTCGTTAATCCGACCTTTACTGCGGATTTGGTCGGAGCATACGTACTGAATCTGGTAGTCAATGATGGAAAAGCAAACAGTACATCTGCAACGGTTACCATCGACGCGAACGCAGCAAGAGCAAATTCAGTGCCGCTGGCTGATGCCGGAATTACGCAGAATGTAAAAACCAACACTAAAATTACTTTGGATGGCAGTAAGAGCAGCGATGCAGACGGTGACTTGATTGCTTACAGCTGGTCCTTTGCATCCAAGCCTGACGGGAGTAACGCTGTATTGTCCGATGCTGCAATTGTTAATCCGACCTTTACCGCGGATTTGGCCGGAGCATACGTACTGAATCTGGTTGTCAATGATGGTATAGTCGACAGTGCAGTTGCAACGGTTACTGTCAATGCAGAAATCGCGTTGACTAATTCTGTGCCGGTTGCTGATGCCGGTATTACACAGAATGTAAGGGCCGGCATTGCAATTACTTTGGATGGCAGTAAAAGCAGCGATGCAGATGCCGACTTATTAACATACAAATGGGCGTTCGTATCCAAACCCGACGGGAGTAATGCGGTATTATCCGATGCTACAATTGTTAATCCGACCTTTACCGCAGATATGGAAGGCGCATACGTTCTCAATCTGATCGTTAATGATGGCAAAGTGGATAGTATCGCTGCAACGGTTACTATTAATGCTGCAAAGGCAAATTCAGTTCCGGTAGCCAACGCAAGCACAACCCAGAATGTACTCACAGGGACGATAGTTGCTTTGGATGGCAGTAAAAGCAGCGACGCAGATGGCGATTTGCTGACTTACAGCTGGTCGTTCACATCAAAACCAGCGGGCAGCACCGCCATTTTATCCGATGCCGCAATTGTTAATCCATACTTTACGGCAGATGTTACTGGGACTTACGTTCTGAATCTTGTTGTTAACGATGGCAACGTAAATAGTGAACCAGTATCCGTTACAATAAATGCCAGCAGCCCGAATGTTGCGCCGGTAGCCAACGCCGGCAGGACACAAAACGTATTGACGGGCAGTCTTGTCACTCTCGACGGCAGCGGCAGCAGCGATGCCAACAATGATTTGCTGACATACAGCTGGTCGTTTGCCTCAAAGCCTGCCGGGAGCACTGCAGCTCTATCGGATGGCTCAATCGTCAACCCCGTTTTTACTGCTGATGTGACAGGAACGTATGTTCTGACTCTTGTTGTTAATGACGGCAATGAAAGTAGTAGTCCTGTCTTTGTTACAATAAATGCCAGTTATCCGAATGCCCCGCCGGTAGCCAACGCCGGCAGTATACAAAACGTATTGGTCGGCGCCCTGGTAACCCTTGACGGCAGCGGCAGCAGTGACGCCAACAACGATCCGCTCACGTACAGTTGGACATTCACATCCAAACCGACCGGCAGTACCGCTGCGTTATCAAGCTCTACGGATGTAAAACCCTCTTTTACAGCTGATATCGCAGGTGCATACGTCCTCAAGCTTGTAGTCAATGATGGTAAAGTCAATAGTACCTCTTCAACGGTTGTGATAAACGCCTCGACACCCAATGCTGCTCCTGTGGCAAAAGCAACCGCATCTGGTTCAACTGTAAGAACGGGCACAGTCGTATCTCTTAGCGGCAGTGGCAGCAGTGATGCAAATGGTGATCCTTTGACATACAGCTGGGCCTTCACATCAATACCGGCCGGCAGTAATGCCTCGCTATCAAATAGCAATGTTGTTAATCCGTCATTCACATCAGATGTTGATGGAACGTATGTGCTGAACTTAAAAGTAAATGATGGCAAAGTCGATAGTACGGCAGCAATAATATCCATAAACGCTACCAGTAATGTTACCCAATTATTCAGTAAACTTGCTTCATCGAGTGGAACAAGTATTAATGGATATTTGCAGCCCGGGACAAAATTCAAAATGTCGATTACCAATAAGTCAAGCGAAACCTTTTATCTTAACCGCGCAGAACTATCTGCTGCGGGCATAGTATTACGTTATACAATTGATGCTTCCTTGTTGAATAATGGTCAGTTAAAAGCCGGTGAAAGTATAACTCTTGAATTTGCCCTGAATTCAGATAATTTGGACAAGGGCTTACGGTTTACCTATTTCTTGACCGACCCTGTAACAGGAAGTGTTTTTACAGTTTATAACGATTACGCTTCCCACGGCACTGTTTCTGTCAGCTGGACAAATTAACACCTCTTGCTGCTTGCTGATGGGTATATCCTTCAGCTGCACATAATATCTTTACTCTAGGGTGCACTTGCCGTTATCGGCTCGCTGCACCCATTTTTTTATTTGCCGGCAGCAAGGCAGCCCAGGATAAGAAACTATGCAGTTAATGCGAGTTGGGGGTTGTTATCTGCTGAAATTAATGCTATATACATAGAGGCTTAATGCTGTTTTGCTTTTCAAAAAACTTTGCCGCATATTATATGGAACCGTACAACTGAATAAACTATAGGCAGCTAGGTAGTGACGTAATTACAGTGTGTTAGGGGATAGTGTCGCCTTCATATCTTCGACCCTCCTCTCTCGCAACATATCCTTAATTAACAGGGTTTAGCCTGAAACAGGTTAAACCCTTTTTCGTTGAGCTTATTCAAAAAGAGGAATTGACCGATGATCAGAAGAACGTTAGCAGCAGGGAATGAAATCGAATCGATGTGCACCAAGTGCAAGGTTGTCCTGAACCATACAATCGTTGCCATGGTGGAAGGACGGGTTGTCCGGGTCAAATGCAACACATGCGGCAGCGAGCATAACTATCGTCCGCAAAAAACGGAAACTGTCGCTTCCAAACGGACGGCGGCAGTAAAAACGTCTGCGTCGGCACGGCCGAAAACAAGGCGAGACCCGGAGCTCGCCGACAGGGAAGAATGGGAAATGCTCAGCAAATCCATGGACATGGGCAAAGCGGTGGCCTATGACATGAACGGCAGCTTTCGTGTCAACTCCCTGGTGAATCATCCGGTATTCGGTGTCGGCAGAGTCAGTGCCCTGTCTGAGAACAAGATGGAGGTTCTCTTCGAGGCAGGGAGAAAGCTGCTGCGCTGCAACTGATACTAAGAGCTTGTCCGTAAATTAAAAAGAGCAGCCTGCCTGACGGCAGACTGCTCTTTTTCTGATAACACCTTGTTTTTTCCTACTTCTTGACCCGAAATCCCGCCTTTTCCCACGCGCTCATATCCACGCTTCCTGGTTTTTTAGCCGCCTCCGGTTTGGGAGCATGCTTTACCTGTCCGCCGTTTGCCGGTTCGGCTTCTTTGATTGAGAGGGCGATGCGCTTGCGTTGCAGGTCAACGGAAAGAACCTTCACCTTGACTATCTGTCCTACTTTAACCGCTTCATTCGGATCTTTGACAAAACGTTGCGCCAGGTGGCTGACATGTACCAGCCCATCCTGATGAACGCCGATATCGACAAAGGCGCCGAAGGCGGTGACATTGGTTACGGTCCCCTGGAGGATCATTCCTTCCTGTAAATCGCCCATCTCAGTCACATCTTCGCGCAGGGTAGCCGTCTGGAACTGGGCCCTGGGGTCGCGACCCGGTTTTTTCAACTCTTCCAGAATGTCCCGCAGGGTGGGGAGTCCCACGCTGTCGCTGACGTAACGCTTGAGATCTATACGGCTCGCCAGTGATGGATCGCTCACCATCTGGGCCACCGTGGTTTGAAGGTCTGTGGCCATGGTCTCTACAACCGGGTAATTCTCCGGATGAACAGCGGTGTTGTCCAGGGGATTCGCGCCGTTACGGATGCGAAGGAACCCGGCCGCCTGTTCGAAGGCCTTGGGACCGAAGCGGGCGACTTTCAGCAGCGCCTGGCGTGAGGGGAAGGGACCATGCTCGTCACGGAAGCGGACGATGGCCTGCGCCTGGCTTTCGTTGAGCCCCGAAACGTAGGATAGCAGCGCCCAGGAGGCGGTGTTGAGGTCAACCCCCACGTAGTTGACGCACGATTCGACCACAGCGTCGAGGGCCTTTTTCAGCGCGTTCTGGTTGACGTCGTGCTGGTACTGGCCGACGCCGATGCTCTTGGGATCTATCTTCACCAGTTCCGCCAGCGGGTCTTGCAGGCGCCTGGCAATGGAGATGGCGCCGCGGACGGTCAGGTCCAACTCGGGAAACTCTTCCCGTGCGATATCCGAAGCGGAGTAAATGCTCGCCCCGGCCTCGTTGACCACGACGACCGGCAATCTCAGGCCCGCCTCGGCGAGGGTCTGGCGCGCGAACAACTCCATTTCCCGACCGGCAGTGCCGTTGCCGACGGCGATAATCTCGCATTGGTTGCTGTCGATCATGCGCAAAAGCTCCCTTTTTGCCGGTTCGACGTTGCTGCTCCCCGTGTGCGGGTAGATGGTGTAGTGGGATAGGAAACGACCGGTCTCGTCCACCGCTGCCAGCTTGGAACCGGTGCGCAGGCCTGGATCGATCCCCAGCACCCGTTTGCTTCCTGCTGGGGGGAGGAGGAGCAGGTTCTTCATGTTTTCGGCAAACACCGCAATGGCTGCCTCGTCTGCGCGGTTTTTTGCCTCAAGGCGGAGTTCAACCTCGATTGAAGGGGCGATGAGCCGCCGGTAGGCGTCTTCGGCAACCCCTTCGATGATGGGGCGAAAAATGCTCTCCCCCCTGATCAGCCTGGCTTTCAATCCGGCCAGTATCTCCTCCACCGGTGCGAGTATCGAGAGATAGAGGACCTCTTCCTTTTCTCCGCGGCGCATGGCCAGCATGCGGTGGGACGGGATGGTCTTCATCGGTTCCTGGTAGTCATAGTACATCTCGAACTTGCTGACGGTCTCTTTCTTGTCCGGCGCCACCCTGGAAGAGAATATTCCCTCCTCGCCGGTTATCCGGCGGACGAATGCACGTGCATCGGCGTCTTCGCTGAGCCGTTCGGCGAGAATGTGGCCGGCCCCCTCCAGTGCCGCGGCGGCATCCGGCACGTCCTTTTCCGGGTCGATATAAGGTGCGGCCGCTTCTTCCGGGGTGCCTGAGGTTATTTCCTGGGCGGCAACAATGTCCGCCAGCGGCTCCAGTCCCCGTTCCCTGGCAATGGTCGCCTTGGTGCGCCGCTTCGGCTTGTAGGGAAGGTAGAGGTCCTCCAGTTCCGTTTTCTGCCTCGTTGTCTCGATGCGTGCCTGCAGTTCCGGCGTGAGCTTCCCCTGATCGGCAATGGTCTTGAGAACCGTGACTTTCCGTTCTTCCAGCTCAGAGTAGTAGGTCAGCTGGTCCTCGATCTGGCGGATCTGCACCTCGTCCAGCTCATGGGTGAGTTCTTTGCGGTAACGGGCGATAAACGGGACAGTGGCTCCCTCACGGAGGAGTGTCACGGTGTTCGTCACCTGCACGGCGGAAAGTCCTGTCTCTTCGACCAGCACGCCGAGGATGCGCGAGAGTTGTTGTTCAGTCAGTGTCATTCAGTTACCATCCTTATTTTAGAAAGGCATATGGGATACACTTTTTCCTAGGAAGGGGCAAGCAAAATTTCTTTCATGATGCGCCGCTGGTTCCCGATGGCGTTCCACGGGCCGGGCAGAGTGCCGTCGTTGACTTTCCTCCCTTAATCTGTTAGAAAAACAGGCTGCATGCAATCCGTTGCTACTATTATTCACAAGGAAATACATGGAACAATTTTTTCTCAAGCTGTCGATCATGCTGGTCCCGGCACTGATGGCCATCACCTGCCACGAGGTTTCCCACGGTTTCGTTGCCGACAAGTTCGGCGACAATACCGCCCGCTACATGGGCAGGCTGACGCTGAACCCCCTCAAACACCTGGATATATTCGGCACGCTGATGATTTTCATTGTCGGTATCGGCTGGGCAAAGCCGGTGCCGGTCAACTTCAATAACCTCCGCCACCCGAAGCGGGACATGATCTGGGTTGCCGCGGCTGGTCCCATTACCAACTTCATCCTGGCAACCGTTTCGGCCATGGCCTTGCGCGGCATTGCCGCAGTCAGTGAAAATGGTGCAGCTGTACCGTTTTTCCAGGAGTTTGTTGAACCGATAGCCCTGATGCTTGCCTTTTCGGTCTACATCAACCTGCTCCTGGCCATATTCAACCTTATTCCGGTGCCGCCGCTGGACGGCGGGCGCGTTGCCGTCGGCCTTCTACCTTACCGCCAGTCCGTTGCCTATTCCCGGATTGAGCCGTTCGGCATGATAATCATTATCGTCCTGGTGTTTTTTACCGATATTTTCAGCTATGTGATTTCACCCATATTGAGCTTGGGAGTTCATTTCCTGGCCGGCCCGCAGAGTAGCCTGGTGTTCAGTGTCACGCGGCTTATGATGCGGTAAAGGCGGTAAAGGCGGTCGATGGTCGGCGGTCGGCGGTCGGTGGTGGATTAGTGACGTACCCTGCTTTGGACAACTACTGAAAAGGAGTCTCTATTAAATGGAAAACAAGCGCATCGTCAGTGGTATGAGACCAACCGGTAAGCTGCATCTCGGGCATTTTCACGGGGTCCTTTCCAACTGGTTGAAGTTGCAGCAGGAGTTCGAGTGTTTCTTCTTCGCTGCCGACTGGCATTCCCTGACCACCGAATATGCCAATACCGAGGGTATCCGGGACAGCATCCGCGAGATGGTACTCGACTGGCTCGCATTCGGCATCGACCCGGAAAAGAGCACCATTTTCGTCCAGAGTCAGGTGCCGCAGCATGCTGAGCTCAACCTGATACTCTCCATGATTACGCCGGTTTCCTGGCTGGAGCGCAATCCCACCTACAAGGAGATGCAGGAAAACCTGACGGCTAAGGACCTGTCCACCTTCGGCTTCCTCGGCTACCCGGTGCTGATGGCCTCGGACATCATCGTCTACAAGGCGACGCGGGTGCCGGTCGGCCAGGACCAGATCCCACACCTGGAGATTACGCGGGAGATCGCCCGGCGCTTCAATTATCTCTACGGCGAGGTATTCCCGGAGCCGGCGGCGCTTCTGACGGAGACCCCGAAAGTGCTGGGGCTCGATGGGCGCAAGATGAGCAAATCCTACGGCAACGCTATTTTCCTTTCCGACAATGCGGAAGAGACGCGAAAAAAGGTCATGTCCATGGTTACCGACGTGCAGCGCCCGTTCAAGAGCGATCCGGGTGAACCGGACCGTTGCGTGGCTTTTACCCTCCATAGCCTCTACGTTGCCGATGAAAAGCGTGCCGAGATCGTCGCCTCGTGTCGCGGGGCGCAGATAGGATGCGTGGACTGCAAGAAAATCCTTGCCCAGTCCGTTGTCGATACCCTTTCTCCGTTCCGCGCCAAGCGTGATGAGCTTGCCGCCACGCCGTCCCTGGTGGAGGATGTCCTCGCCGCGGGAGCGCACAAGGCGACGGAAGAAGCAGGCCAAACCATGAAGGATGTCAGGGCGGCTCTCAAGGTGTGATCAAACCCAGGACGAAGGACCGAGGACAAAGGAAAACGGAGTAACCTCACACCCATGGATTCAGCCAAGCAAAATTCGTTGTTTACCGATGGTTATGATCATGCTTACCAGGTAAGTATCGAAGAGTTCGAAGGCCCGCTCGATCTCCTTCTTCATCTCATTAAGAAGAATGAGGTGGATATCTATAACATCCCCATTGCCGCCATCACCAGGCAGTATCTGGATTATATCGACCTGATGAAGGATCTCAATCTCGATATAGCCGGTGAATTCCTGGTCATGGCAGCGACCCTCATCCAGATCAAATCGAAGATGCTGCTCCCCCCCTCCGTGGAAGAAGAAGCCGAAGAAGAAGAGGAGGACCCCCGCGCCGAACTGGTGCGCAGACTCCTGGAATATCAGAAGTACAAGGAGGCCGCCGTAATGCTCGGCCAGCGCGAACTTCTGGGCCGGGACATCTTTGCCCGCAAATTCCCATCTGCCGATCTTGCCACATGCGAGGCGGAAGAGGATCCGACCGAGGTCGAACTGTTTGAGTTGATAGAGGCCTTTCAGCGGGTGCTGGCCAAGGTTTCCGTCGAGAACTTTCACGAAGTGGGCGCCGACGGCGTCTCGATCGCGGACAAAATTGCCGAGGTCCTTTCCCTGCTGGAGGGGAAGGAAGCGGTCCCCTTCGAATCACTGTTTCTTTCCGAAGTTACCCGGGATGGCCTGGTGGTTACCTTTCTCGCCATTCTGGAGCTGTGCAAGCTGAAGATGATCAGGATCAGCCAGGCCAGGAGCCTCGGCACCATCTGGATCATGCCTGTCGCAGTCGAGGCTGATGATGGGACGGCCGGGGAGGAGGATGTCCATGTCGCCGGCCGGTCTTAAATCCATTGTCGAAAGCCTGATCTTCGTTTCGGACCTGCCGATAACCCTCGACAGGCTCTGCTCGGTCCTGGAAGAGCACGAGCGGGGAGATATCCGCGCTGCGGTCGAAGCCCTGAAGGATGATTACCGTCAGGTAGAGCGGGGGATATTCCTGGATGAGGTTGCCGGCGGCTATCAGTTTCGTAGTCGCCCGGAGAATGCCGATTATCTGCGGCGTCTGACCCGGAGCAAAACCGTCAAGTTCAGCCCGTCCGCCCTGGAAACGCTGGCGATCATCGCTTATCGCCAACCCATTACCCGTGCCGAAGTGGAATACCTGCGCGGTGTCGATTCGGGAGGGGTGCTGAAAACTCTGCTGGAAAAAAAGCTGCTGCGAATCCTCGGCAAAAAGGACATCCCCGGCAAGCCGCTCATCTACGGGACCAGCAGGGAGTTCCTGGAACTGTTCAACCTGAAGGACCTGTCGAGTCTGCCGACGTTGAAGGAAATTCAGGAGCTTGCGCCGCTCAACCCTTACGGTGATCAGCAGGATCTGCCGCTGGAGGAATAAGGCTGAAAATCGGTCGGCGGTCGGCGGTCGGCGGTCGGCGGTCGATGGTAAAATCGGTCGATGGTTGATGGTCTATGGTTTATGGATTACAATGTTTATTATGTCGCCATCGACCATCGACCATCAACCATTCACCGTTTCCAAGGAGGGTGCCATGATTCGTCAGCCGGCAGTGGCAGGACAGTTTTACACGAGTGACCCGATAGAACTCCGTGCCCAGTTGGAACGGATGGTTACGGTGGAATCTTTACGGGAAAAGGTCCTGGGGGTGATTGCTCCCCATGCGGGCTACATGTACTCGGGAGCGGTTGCCGGCAGGCTCTACGGCTCTGTCGAAGTGCCGCCGACCGTTATCATCCTGGGCCCCAATCACCAGGGTGTCGGCGCCAGGGTAGCCATCTATCCCGCCGGCAAATGGCTTACCCCGCTCGGCGCCATCTCCATAAACAGCCGCCTTTCCGCGTTAATCAAAAAACATGCCCCCCTGGTGGAGGAGGAAACCTCCGCCCATCATTTCGAGCACTCCCTCGAAGTCCAGGTCCCCTTTCTCCAGTTCGTCCGGTCCGATGTGACCATTGTCCCTCTCTGTCTCGGCTTCGGCGACTATGCGAGCTGCAAGTCGCTCGGTTCAGGTATTGCCCGGGCGATACGGGAATATGGAGAAGAGGTGCTGATAGTTGCCAGTTCGGACATGACCCATTACGAATCGGCTGTGATGGCGAAAGAGAAGGATGAACTTGCCATCAACGAGATACTGGCGTTGAATCCCGAGGGACTTTTGCGGGTCTGCCGCGAAAAAGACATCACCATGTGCGGAGTGATCCCCGCAACGGTCATGCTCGTAGCGGTCAATGAACTGGGGGCAACACAGGCGAAGCTGGTGCGCTATGCCACGAGCGGCGATGTGACCGGCGATAACCGCCAGGTCGTTGCCTATGCGGCGTTTACGGTCGCCTGATGGACGTAATTACCACCCACGTTAATGCTGATTTCGACTGTCTGGGGGCCATGGTGGCCGCCAAAAAGCTCTATCCCGATGCGGCTATGGTGTTTTCCGGCGCCCAGGAAAAGAGCATGCGCGACTTTTTTCTTAAATCCACCAGCTACGTGCTCAACTTCACCCGCTTCAAAGATCTTGATCTTGACCAGGTAACGCGACTGATCCTCGTCGATTGCCAACACTCTTCCCGCATCGGCAGGTTTGCCGAGATTCTGCACCGGCCCGGTCTTGAAATCCATATTTATGACCACCACCCCGAATCATCGGGCGACATCGCTTCCACTGGCGGGGTAATCCGCGTGAGCGGCTCCTCCACCACCATCCTTACTGGCATACTACGAGAGAAGGGGATCGAGGTGAATGCCACAGAGGCGACGCTGATGATGCTCGGCATCTACGAAGATACCGGGAGCCTCACCTTTCCCTCCACGACGGTAGATGACTATCATGCTGCCGCATGGCTTTTGGAGCGGGGCGCCAATCTGAACACCGTTGCCGATTTCATCACCCAGGAGCTGACCGTAGAGCAGGTCTCCCTGCTAAACGACCTGCTGAAATCACTGAAGACGACCAATCTGAACGGTGTCGATGTCTCTATCGCCCATGCGTCAGTCGACTACTATATCGGGGACATCGCCGCTCTTGCACACATGATGCGGGACATGGAGAACCTTCAGGCCCTCTTTCTCGTGGTCGGCATGGGGAGCCGGGTCTACATTGTCGCCAGGAGCCGCGTCCCCGAGGTGAATATGAGTGAGATCCTTCACGAATTCGGTGGAGGGGGACACGCCTCGGCTGCTTCTGCTACGGTGAAGGACCTGACTCTGATCCAGGTGCTGGAAAAGCTGGAAGAGATTTTGCGGAACAGGGTAAATCCACGGCGTGTTGCAAGCGATATCATGTCGTCACCGGTGAAAATCATTTCCGCCGATGCCACCATCGAGGAGGCCCGCGAGCTCTTGACCAGGTATAACGTCAACGCCATGCCGGTGATGGACGGGGAACGGCTGGTCGGGGTCATTTCCCGGCGTATTGTGGAAAAGTCTCTCTACCACAATCTCGGCCATGTGCCAGTCAGCGACTACATGCATTCGGAGTTCATGTCGGCTGAACCGTCCACCCCGATCAGCGATATCCAAGACTATATCGTCGGCCGGAACCGGCGTCTCGTGCCGGTTTTGGCCGACGGCAACCTGGTGGGCGTCGTGACCCGTACCGATATCTTGCGTTACATGTACAGCGGCGACGCCCTCTACGACCTCGCCAGGGACGCAACACCGCTGCGCAGCAAGGAAATATCCGGCTTGATGAGCAAGCATATCTCGCCGACGGTCTTGCAGGTGCTGCGCGATCTGGGGCGGGTCGGGGACCGTCTGGACCTGCCTGTTTACGCGGTCGGCGGTTTTGTCCGGGACCTCCTGTTGAATAACGAAAATTATGACATAGATGTGACTGTGGAGGGGGATGGCATCCTGTTTGCCGAGACCTTTTCCGCTGAGTTCGGCTGCCGTGTCAAGAGCCACGAGAAATTCGGCACGGCCGTGATCGTTTTTCCCGACGGATTCAAGGTCGATGTGGCCAGCACCCGGCTGGAGTATTACGTTTCGCCGGGCGCTCTTCCGACTGTTGAACGTTCCTCCCTCAAGATGGATCTCTACCGTCGCGACTTCACCATCAATACCCTTGCCATCCGCCTGAACAATTCTGAATTCGGCCTGCTCATCGACTATTTCGGCGCGCACCGCGACTTGCAGGACCGGCTTATTCGCGTGCTGCACAATCTCTCCTTTGTTGAAGATCCGACCCGGGTGTTCCGCGCCATTCGCTTTGAGCAGCGGCTTGATTTTCATATTGCCAAGCATACGGAAAACCTGATCAAGAATGCGGTAAAAATGGATTTTCTGGAGAAACTCGGCGGTAAGCGCCTTTTGACCGAACTCGTTTATATTCTGCGTGAAAAAGAACCGTTCAAAGCGGTGGAGAGGTTATCGGCCCTCGGCCTTTTGCGCTTCATTCATCCTGAACTCCAGATGACCGCACGGACACGCACTGTTTTGGAAGACGCCCGGAAAATCATTTCCTGGTTTGATCTCCTCTTTCTCGATCGGGCCTATGAGCGTTGGGTGGTATATTTCCTTACCCTATGCGAGTCCCTGACTGACGATATGTTGTGGGGGGCTTGCACGCGGCTGGCCGTTAACGAGCATTACAAGGAGAAGCTCTTCGAGATGCGCAGGCGGGGTGAAGAGGTGCTGGAGATCATGGAAATGAAGGTGGCGCGGGGGGGGCGGGTAGCAAAAAGCGAAATATATTTCTGGTTGAAAGATCTGCCGGTGGAGATTCTTCTCTATCTGATGGCGAAAACCGGCAGTGACGATGCCAAAAAATGCATCTCACTCTATTTTACCCAATTGCAGGGTGTCCGCTGCCTGATTTCCGGTGAAGACCTTAAACGACTCGGGGTGCCAGCCGGGCCACTCTATCGGGAGCTTCTGGATGTAGTCTTAAAAGCACGACTGAACGGTCAGGTTGTAAGTCGGGATGACGAACTGGGTATGGTCAGGGAGAGGTTGAAGCATCTGTAGCGAATTTGCAACACTATGGTCAAACAACTGGCTTATGGCTAACTCATTGTTCTTCCACTCTAAATTGCTCGCATGGCTCTGATGTTTCAGCAATATCACGGTTGATTTTGTAGCAATCAAGAATGATAAGGTGGGAATTACTTCGAATGATGATTTTGGTCTGGGAATATATCAATGAAATAGCTGTGTTATAGTTTGATGGTTCGATCTGGTGGTTTTGGCTCGTTTGTTGCTGTTTAATGTTAAATGACTGAGCCATACTCTTTCAAAAGGAGTACCAGATGAACAGAATTAAACGGACGATGGTGATACTGACAGCCACAGTTCTGCTAACCAGCATGACTGCTCCTTGTTTTGCAGCGGAAAACGCATTTAAAGAGATTTTCGAAGATTCCTTGTATGGTGGTTTGGCGGGGACCCTGATCGGAACGGCGCTTATTGCATTCACCCGTAAGCCGGCCGATCACCTGGATCGTATAGGTTATGGTGCTGCGGCTGGTGTCCTGTTGGGCGCCGGTTACGGTCTGGTAAAAAGCACCAGGTCACTTGCCGAGATGGAAAATGGTAAAGTGAGGTTTTCCATGCCGACAATTATCCCTGACATTCAGGAACCAAATTCCAAGGGGCAGACACCGATAATCGTCATGGCTGAGTTTTTCAGGGGTAAATTCTAAGGAAGCGTTACTTCTAATTCCAATTTCAAATCAAGGATGAAATCAAGGCGGCGAGGATTGAGGCGACGAAGGCGTACAGATAGTCACGTTGAGTACGTTGAGGAGCCGAAGACGAGCCAACGAAGATAGCGCCTTGATTTGGAATTGGAATAACAGATTTAAAAAGGGTGGCTGTTTATCAGCCACCCTTTTTTTGCATTTATCTTGTTATTTCCCTGATGGACTCCTCAATGCCGTCCATGAGCTGTTCGAGCTCTGACAGCGAAATGGATAGCGGCGGAAATACCACGATCACGTTGCCTAGTGGGCGTAGGAAAAGACCGTGCTTCCTTGCCTCCTTGCAGACCTGTACCCCGATCCGTTCTTCCCAGGGATAGGGTTCCCTTGTTTCTTTGTCTCTCACCAGTTCGATGCCGCCGAGCATGCCTTCCTGGCGAATGTCTCCCACGTGATCCAGCTGTTTCAGCGACGATAGCCTTTTTTTCAGGTAATCTATCTTGGGTTGCAGGTTCGAAAGCAGCTGCTCCTTTTCGAAGAGGTCGAGGCTTGCCAGTGCGGCTGCGCAGGCGATCGGGTTCCCGGTGAAGGTGTGGCCGTGGAAAAAGGTCTTCAGCTCTTTGTATTCCCCGAGAAAGGCGTCATAGACCCGTTGTGTCGTGAGCGTGGCTGCAAGGGGAAGGTAACCGGCAGTGATCCCTTTTGACAGCGCCATGATGTCCGGTGTGATCCCTTCCTTTTCACAGGCGAACATGGCTCCGGTACGACCGAAACCAACTGCTACCTCATCGGCGATCATGAGGATATCGTATTTATCACATAACTCTCGAACCTTCCTAACGAATCCGGCTGGCTGGACGATCATGCCGCCGGCGCCCTGTACCAGCGGCTCGATAACCAGGCCGGCCAGTTCGTCCGCATGGGCGGCCATCAACCGTTCCAGTTCCTTCAGGCAGAGCAAGCCGCAGGTTGACTCGTCTTTTCCAGCGCAGAGCCGGCAACGGTAGCAGTAGGGGGCCGGAGATTTGATGGTGGAGAAGAGGAGCGGGCTGTACACCTCGTGATAGATGTCGATGCCGCCGACGCTCATGGCGCCGACCGTATCCCCGTGATAGGCGTTGGTGAAGGAGATGAATCTGGTTTTCCTTGCGAATCTGCCCCCCCGGTGCTGCTGGAACTGGAAGGCCATCTTTACGCCGATTTCCACGGCCGTCGAGCCGTTGTCCGAATAAAATACCTTGTTCAGACCGGGAGGCGTTATCTCCACCAGACGCTTGGCAAGCAGAACTGCCTGGTCATTGGTCAATCCCAACAGGGTCGAGTGTTCCAGCCTGTCCACCTGGGCCTTGATTGCCTCATTTATTTCTTTTTTGCAGTGACCATGGACATTGGTCCAGATGGCGGCAACCCCGTCCAGGTAGCGGTTGCCGTCGCTGTCGATGATGTAGGAGCCTTCACCCCGTTCAATGACGAGGGGGACTTCCTCTTCCCATTCCTTCATCTGGGTGAAAGGGTGCCAGACGTAACGGCGGTCATACTCCTGGAGGGTTTTTGTATCGATACTCTTCAAGGTCTGTCTCCATTTACTGGCTTTGTGTCATCAGCAAATGCCGATCTCCCGCAACAGTATGCCCGTAGCAGGATCGGTTTCAAGCAGCGACACGATCTTTTCCACCATCACGTGCGGGTCGTTTCCACCCACGTGGGGAAAAACTCTCAGGAGCGGAGCACCCGAAAGAGATCCCAGCATATGGGGCGCGTATGCTTCTGCCTTGTCCGGGGCGTTCGGGTAATTATTGATAACGATCCCTGCTACTTCTATCCCCATCTGTTTTGCGCTGAAAGTGGTAAGGATGGTGTGGTTGATGGTGCCGAGGTTGGGACGCGCTACCACGATAAGGGGGATGCCCAGGTGGTTGACCAGGTCGGCAATGAGCAGTCCCCCTGCCAGGGGGACCATGAGGCCGCCGGACCCTTCGACGATGACAAAGTCGTGCTTCACGACGAGCCTGTCAAAGGCGGCCTTGATGGTGGGGAACTCGATGCGGATTTTATCCAGCGATGCTGCAACCGACGGGGCAAGCGGTTCCCTGAGCAGGTAAGGGGTGATGTCCGCATCCTCCCCGTCAGCATCGCTTGCCCATTTGAGGAGTTCCGCGTCTTCTGAAACAAGCGTGCCCCCAACCTCCATACAGCCGCTCGTGACCGGTTTCATTACGCCGACGGAGATACCTTTATTCTTCAGCAATCTGGCGATGACTGCCGATACGACGGTTTTACCGACGCCGGTATCGGTCCCGGTGACGAAGATCGCCTTTTTTTGCATTTCCATAATCATTTTCACCTTTCAGCCTTCACTATCGACCACCGACCACCGACCGCCGACTATCGACCGCTTTAATCACCGACCATCAACCGCCAACCGCCGACCACCGACCGCTTTTTATCATCGACCGCTTTAATCGCAACAGTTCGCCGCCGACAGGTTGAGATCTTTCAGCATCTGCCAGTCCTCCTCTGCTGCCCGGCCTGTGGTGGTCAGGTAGTTGCCGATCATGGTGCCACTGGCGCCGGCAAAGAAAATCCACGATTGAAGGTCGCGCAGGTTTTTTTCACGCCCGCCGCAAACGGAGATCTTTTTTGACGGCAGGATCATGCGGAAGAGGGCGATGGTCTGCAGGCACTCCATTGGCGTTATGTTTACGGCATTTTCCAGCCTGGTTCCAGGAATCGGATTGAGAAAGTTGAGCGGCACCGAATCCACGTCCAGTTCCCGGAGGGTGAGGGCCATTTCCACCCGCTGGGGAGCGCTCTCTCCCAAACCGAAGATGCCGCCGCAGCATACCTTCATGCCGGCTTTCCTGGCGACTCTCACGGTTTCCACATCTTCTTCGTAATCATGGGTAGTGCAAACGTTGGGGAAAAAGCTTCTGGCCGTCTCCAGGTTGTGGTGGTAAGTTTCTACACCTGCATCTTTAAGGGCGAGCGCCGTCTCATAATCGATGATGCCGAGGGAGCATGAAGGTGTGATGCCGGTTTCCTGCCTGATCCGTTTCACCGCCCGGCAGATCCGCGTCAATTCTTCTCCCTTGTTGATCGATGTGCCGCTGGTGATGATTCCGTAGCAAGAGGAGCCGTTTTTTTCCGCTTCATGGGCGCAGGCTACCATCTTGTCTTCGTCAACCAATGAATAGACCGGCGCATCGGTCTTATGATGGGCCGATTGGGCGCAAAATGAACAGTTTTCAGGGCAACGGCCGGATTTGGCGTTGATGATGGAGCAGAGATAGACTTTGTCTCCGACAAAATGCTCCTTGATGCGGTTTGCCGCACAAAAGAGCGGGAATAGGGCTGATCCTTCCATTTGCGAAAGCTCCAGAGCTTCCGCATGGGTTATAGCTTCGCCATTTATTATGCGGCCTGTTAATGCCTCAATCGTATTTTCCATGTGGTTTCCTCCGATCCATGAATTAACATGGCGGATCGGTTGTTGTCAACCTGATTTGGAATTGTGGTTGACGAGTGGGCGAAATATTATAAATTATGCAGCATTATCGCTTGATCGAATGGCGGGAAAGGGCGGGGTGAAATGAAAAAAACCGCTCACGGGAGAGTGAGCGGCTATTCAAAAAGGATGATGCAATAAAATCTATGCTCTATGCCTTTTTTGCCTTTGGTGCGGCTTTTGCCGTTACCGGTTTTGCTTTAGGCGCAGCTTTTGCTGCTGCTTTTGGAGCTGCCTTGGGAGCTGTTTTTGCTGCCTTGGCCGCTTTTTCCGGTGCGGCTGTTTTTGCCTTTATATTTGCAGCCCTTACGGCTCTGGCTTTTGCCAGATTATCGGCAAGTCCCCTGTCCTGGGCCATTTTTCTTCTGGCTTCTGAAAAATTCTTGGCGGTGAGTGCCTGGGTGCTGGGAATGCCGAACTGCTTTCTGTATGCACCCGGCTTCATATTGTGTACCTGTGCCAGGTGGCGGGCAAGGGTCTTCATGCCGGTCTTGCCGCAGATCATACAGGATACCTGGTCGGGTTGAAAGGCTTTCTTAAGGGAGATTGCCGGAGTTTTCACTTCAGCTTGTTCACCAGTTTCTACAGGGACGGTTTCAAGTTTTTGCAATGCAGAATAAACTTTTTGCAGTTCCTGAAGTAGTTCTTCACCGGACATCTCTGATACAGATGCATGTGAAGAGACGATGTTGGCAGTAAGTTCCAGTAATGTTGAGGCCATGTTTTATTCCTCCTTGTCAGATATAAAATATTATGATTCAATTTTTTATATTTAACTACATTATTGAACGAAATCAAGAAATAAATAAAAATTTGCATAAATTAAAACCGTTGACTCATCCGGTAAACATCTGTTAGTTTTGTTTAAAACGTGTAATAATCCGGGTCTCTAAGCAAATTAAGGGAAGTTATAATGGCGTTGATAAAAATAGATGAGCTGAGATGTAAAGGATGTGGAATATGCACCATAGCCTGTCCGCACAAGTTGTTGCTATTGAGCGACAAGATCAATCACCAAGGGTATACACCTGCTCAGATAACTTCTCAAGATAAATGCATCGGCTGTGCATTGTGTGCCGAAATGTGTCCGGACGTTGCTATTGTCGTCTTCAAATAATAATTCTGAAAACAACTTATTGCAGACAAGCTATTTGAACAGGGATATAGTTTCCTGCTTTTATGTAAAATTTGTAGTGTAGTATTAGTTATTGTTTCAGTTGATGTTACCGGAGGTACATTTGGCAAAGCGTTTGTTTGTGAAAGGGAACGAGGCCGTTGCAATGGCTGCCATAGAGGCCGGCTGTCGCTACTATTTCGGCTATCCGATCACTCCCCAGAGCGACATCCCGGAATACCTTTCCCGTGAATTGCCCAAGCTCGGCGGAGAATTCATTCAGGCCGAAAGCGAAATTGCGTCCATCAATATGCTTTTGGGCGCGTCCGCAACCGGCGTACGTGCCATGACATCGTCATCGAGCCCCGGGATTTCCCTTAAGCAGGAGGGAATTTCTTATATGGCAGGGTCCGAGTTGCCAGGCGTCATCGTCAATATTTCCCGTTCCGGCCCCGGACTCGGCGGCATCGATGCTTCACAGGCCGACTATTTTCAGTCGGTCAAAGGTGGCGGTCACGGTGGCTATCGTATCGTTGTGCTGGCGCCTGCATCGGTTCAGGAAATGTACGACCTCACCATGCTCGCCTTTGACCTTGCCGACATCTACCGGATGCCGGCCATGGTCCTGGGCGATTCGGTCGTGGGACAGATGAAGGAAGCCCTTGTCGCCAACAAGAGACCGGATATAAAGCTTCCCGCCAAGGATTGGGCTGTGAGGGGGAAGGGGGAAGGGGAACAGCGGATCGTCAAGTCCCTCTTTCTCGGCGATGGTGAACTGGAAGCCCATAACTGGCGGCTGCATGCAAAGTATCAGGAACTGAAGGAAAGAGAGACCCGCTGGGATGAGTTTGAGACTGCCGATGCCCAACTGCTGGTCACCGCCTTCGGCTCCACGGCGCGGATAGTGAAAACTGCCGTCCTGATGGCGAGAGAGGCGGGACTCATGGTCGGATTGCTACGACCCGTAACTCTTTTTCCTTTTCCGGAAAGGGCCTTGCTGAAGGCGACGCAACAATGTAAAAGAGTGCTTGATATCGAGCTCAACACCGGCCAGATGGTTGAAGACGTCCGACTTTCCGTCGCCAGGGATGCGGAGGTTTATTTTTACGGCAGACCGCCGGGAGCCGGATCGCTTCCAACCCCTGAAGAACTGTTTGAGCAGATCAGGAAATATTATTGATCGGGAACTGGGAACTGGGAACTGGGAACTGGGAACTGGGAACTGGGAACTGGGAACTGGGAACTGGGAACTGGGAACTGGGAACTGGGAACTGGGAACTGGGAACTGGGAACTGGCGGATTAGAATTTTTACAGGTCCCTGATCCCCGATCCCCATTTTACGAGGTTTTTTATGCAGCAGGTTTTCAAAAAGCCGGTAAGTCTGAAGGACGTGCAGACCCATTTCTGCCCGGGTTGTCACCATGGCACGATTCACCGTCTCGTTGCCGAGGCGATGGATGAATTTGGCGTGCAGAAACGGACAATCGGCGTTGCATCGGTCGGGTGCTCGGTCTTTCTCTACGGCTATTTCGATATCGATGTTGTGGAGGCGCCCCATGGCCGCGCTGCTGCCGTTGCGACCGGTGTGAAACGGGCAAAGCCGGATAACTTCGTCTTTACCTATCAGGGAGACGGGGACCTTGCTGCCATCGGCACAGCTGAAATTATTCATGCTGCCAACCGTGGCGAGGATATTACCGTTATTTTCGTCAACAACACTACCTATGGAATGACCGGTGGGCAGATGGCGCCGACCACTCTGGTCGGGCAGAAGACTTCAACCTCCCCCTACGGCAGAAATCGGTCAAAGGACGGGGCACCTATCAGGATGGCCGAACTTCTGACGCAACTGGAAGGTGTGGCATTCTCTGCGCGGGTGGCGGTTAATTCACCTAAGAACTTGATGGACGCCAAAAAGCAGATCAAAAAAGCCTTTCAGTATCAGGTGGAAGGAAAAGGATTTTCCTTTATCGAGGCGCTTTCCTCTTGCCCGACCAACTGGGGGCTGAACCCGCTCATGGCTAACTCACGGGTCGGCACGGAAATGTGCGACTATTTCAAGTTGGGAGTGTTCAAGAATACGGAAAATTTGTAGGGGTGCATTGCATGCGCCCAGGGCGAACGCCGTTCGCCCCTACAGGAGCAATCATGCGACACGATGTATTCATATCGGGATTTGGCGGGCAAGGTGTGCTGCTGGCAGGTAATCTTCTATCCTATGCGGCGATAATCGAAGGGAAAAACGTATCCTTTTTCCCTGCCTACGGTGTCGAGAAACGTGGCGGAGCTGCCATGTGCACAGTGGTAATTGCTGCTGGTGACGTGGGCTCGCCGATTATCGGTACTCCATCAGTTGTCATAATACTCAATCAGGCGTCGCTGGATAAATTCGGTGCAAAGGTCAAGCCGGGAGGCGTCTGTATTGTAAATTCTTCCCTGGTCAACACCGTCGATTTAAATCGGGATGATATGGAAATCATAGCCATTCCAATGAATGATATCGCCATGGAACTTGGCGACGCCAGGATGGTCAACATGGTGGCTGTCGGCGCCTATGTGGCGAAGTCCGGAGCAGTGTCGCTATCATCACTGGAGGAGGGATTGAACGAGGCCCTTCCTGAAAGAAATCACAAGTTTATTCCGGCCAATGTCAGGGCAATTGCAGCGGGAGCGGCAAGCATCAAATGCAGATAAGTATGATTTTGTTAACCATGCCGGCAACTGGTTACTGAAAAATACTTGACGGGAACGGCGCACTTTGCTATATATCTCGTCTACCTGTTGGGGTGTCGCCAAGCGGTAAGGCAACGGACTCTGACTCCGTCATCCGAGGTTCGAATCCTCGCACCCCAGCCATTAAAAATGAAAAAGTGAAGCGTGAAAAGTGAAGTGTGAGCGGGATATGAAAGTTTTTGGGGACTATTCACCATTCACTAATCACCATTCACCGATATTCAGGTCCCATCGTCTAGCGGTTAGGACACCGGCCTTTCACGTCGGTAACAGGGGTTCAAGTCCCCTTGGGATCACCACCATCAATAAAAACAGTAATCCTTTTCGTAAGGATTGCTGTTTTTTTGTTTAGAGCCGTTTGCAGATATCAGCGTTCATAAGGAATTTGCTGAGTGAAGGAATTACCCGGTGACCAGCTTTCTTGTCACTGGATTATCAAAAAACTATCAGGGACGGATTGATGAAAAAAATCTTGAGTAACAGTATGCTGACCTTGCTTCTGCTCCTTGTTTTCGTGCCTGCATTTGCGTTGACGGCAGATGAAATGAAAAATATCGAAGAACAGCAGGGTATGTACACAGGGGCGGAAAAGCAGGGAATCCCTCTTGGAGAACTGAATGAATTGAAGGGGAGAAGTGCAGCTGATATCACTAAAGGGTTCCCTTCCGATAAGGACAAATCTTTAACGGAGCCGCCCGGTAATAAAGCCAGGATTTTTATGAAAGCCGAGCCGGGCGACGGGCTCATTTCCCTTAGCTGGGACATCAAGGGACTTCAGCAGAAACCTGGCGATCCGCCGTTGAAATATATCCTGTTTTATGGAACCGAGTCCGGGAGTTATGACAAAAAACTCGATGTTGGTAATGTACGGGATTATAAACTCCGGGGATTGAAAAACCACCAGGTCTATTATATCAAGATCCAGGGAAGCACCAGCACCCAGGTCAAACAGGAAACGGACGAGGCAGAAGCGAAAGCTGTCGACCTGGTTCTTTTCTCCAAAGAAATGACTGCTATTCCCTTGCCAACGGAAGAGCAGGGCTCTCAGCTGGAAAAATCATTTGCCAGGAACGTAACAACCTTGCAGGACAACCTGGAGGCGGACCCGTTCAAGAGGGACCTCAAGCAGTTCGGTTATGATTTTTTCAAAAACAGTCTTTCCACCGGAATATTAACCGACAATCTCCCGGTGGGGGGAGACTATATCATTGGTCCTGGCGATTCTCTGCGCATCGACCTGTGGGGGTCAGTGCAGGCACGATATGATGCAACGGTGGATAGAAACGGTGAAATTTCTCTACCAAAAGTCGGCACGGTAAAAGTCTGGGGGATCAGTTATGCGCAGGCTAAAGATGTCATCAACAAGGCTATTTCCCGCTACTTTAAGGGGTACGAACTGAACGTCACGCTCGGCAGATTACGAACCATTCAGGTGTTTGTAGTCGGCGAGGTGGAATCTCCCGGCACGTATTCGGTCAGCTCGCTTGCGACAGTCATAAACGCTTTGTCTCAGGCGGGCGGCCCCTCATTGAACGGAAGCCTGCGCACCATCAGACTGCTCAGGGGGGGGAAGGTCGTTCAGGAAATCGACCTTTACGATATGCTCCTCGGTGGCGACCGGAGCAAAGACCTGCGTCTGGAAAACGGCGACACCATCTTTGTTCCTGTCATAGGTTCTGTTGCTGCTGTGGCCGGTGAGGTGAAGCGACCGGGGATCTACGAATTAAATGGGACGACGAACCTCGTTCAGATTCTGCAGCTCGCGGGCGGCATTGCCGCGTCCGGGGATACCGGCAGGCTGCAGGTAGAAAGGATTGAAGGGAATAGCGCGCGTATTGTCCTCGATTATGAGCCGAAGGCCGGCCAGATGGAGGAAACTCTTGCAAAGGTGACGATCCACGACAGGGACATGATAAAGGTCTTTCCCGTGTTCAAGGCATTACGTCATGTGGTCGGCCTCAAGGGCAATGTGGCGCGGCCGGGCGAATACCAGTACAAAGACGGGATGCGAGTAACCGATATAATCCCTTCTTACACGGCGCTCTTGCCGGATTCCTATCTGGAGTCCGCGGAAATCTCCCGTTTGGTTTCCCCGGATTTCCACAAGGAAACATTGTCGATTAATCTGCGAAAAGCCATGGAAGGCGACCAGAAGGAAAATATCTTGCTTCAGGAGCAGGATACCATCAGGGTGTTTTCCCGCGGAGAGATGGAAGAAAAGCCGGTGGTTTCAATCAATGGACAGGTGCTGAATCCAGGCACCTATGATTACTACCAGCGAATGACGGTGCGTGATCTGGTGACCGCTGCCGGCAGCCTCAAGAGAAACGCATATCTCGATAACGCCGAGTTGACGCGTATTGATGTGGTGCATGGCAAAGCCAATTCAATACGCGTGGATATCAACCTGAAAAAAGCTATGGCAGGAGATCCGGAACAGAATATTCAGCTTCAACCCGATGATGTGCTTATTGTGCGCGGCGTTGTCGAGTGGCTTGATGCAACCGATAGATTCGTTACCCTTAAGGGCGAAGTCAGGTTTCCCGGCATTTATTCCATTACCAAGGGCGAGAAGCTTGATTCCGTGATTTCCAGGGCCGGTGGTTTTACCGACAAGGCATATCTGAAAGGGGCCAAGTTCACAAGGAAATCGGTTCAGGAAAGCCAGCAAAAGCGGATGGATGAAATTCTTTCCCGCAGCGAACAGGACATAATGAAGAAGCAGGGTGAACTCGCTTCGCTGGCTGCGTCAAAGGAAGAGCTTGAAGCAACCAAGGCGTCGTTGGAAGGATTGATGAAAGGGTTGGATAAATTGAAGCTGGTAAAAGCCGAAGGTCGGGTGGTGGTGCGTCTTGTACCTTTAAACGAGCTGCAAAAGAGCCCCTATGACCTTGAAATGATGGGGGGCGATATCCTCGACGTACCGCAAACGCCCAATGTTGTCAATGTCATGGGGCAGGTATACAATCCGACGACTTTCGTACTTACGCCCGGCAGCAATATCGCATCCTATTTGAAAAATGCCGGCGGACCGACCAGGGATGCAGAGGAAGACGAGATGTACATCATCAAGGCAGATGGTTCCGTAGACAGTCGCCAACAGGCCACGTTCGGCATCCATTGGGACGAAGTGTCGAAGAGCTGGACCTTCGGCAACTTCATGTCCAAGACCTTGGATCCGGGTGACACCCTGGTGGTGCCGCAGAAGCTGGAGCGGACAGCATGGCTGAGGGAAATCAAGGATATAACCACCATCCTGTCGCAGGTGGCTCTGACCGCAGCCACCGTCTTCATCGGACTCAAATAAAAGGATACCGGCATGGATGAACGTGTAAACGAAGTGCAGATGGAGGAGCAGGAGATAAACCTCCTCGACCTCCTCCGAGTAGTCATCAAGCGCAAGGGAATGATAGTCAAGCTCACTGTTTCCGTTGCCATTATTTCCATAATATACTGCCTTTTTTTGTCGAACATCTATACGGCAACGGCGCGGTTGCTCCCGCCGCAGAAGGACGTGGGCGGCGGCGGGGTTTCGGCGCTTCTCGGCCAGATGGGCGGTCTTGCCGGGCTGGCGGGTGGGGCCCTGGGAGGGAGCGCCGACCTCTATATGGGCATTCTGAAGAGCCGCTCGGTTGCCGATGCTGTGATCAAGCGCCTCGATCTGCAGAAAAGGTTCAAGACAAATACCCTTGACGATACGAGAAATGCGTTGACGGGAGTGGTGAAGTGCCAGGCGGGAAAGGACGGGATCATTACCATTACCGCCGAGAGCAGGGACCCCAGGATGGCTGCCAGCCTGGCGAATGTCATGGTCGAGGAGCTGGGCATCCGAAGCGTGCAGTTGAACCTGACCAAGGCCGGTACTGAACGGGCTTTCCTGGAAAAGCGCCTTGCTGTGGTCAAGCAGGATCTGGCGCGGGCTGAAGACGATTTAAAGGCGTTCCAGGAAAAAAACAAGATATTCAAGGTCGATTCGCAGGCTGCGGCCAGTATCGAGGGTATCGCCAGACTGAGGGCGGAGATCGTCGCAAAGGAGGTCCAGCTCGCCTCCCTGAAAAGCTACCAGACCGATGAAAGCCCGGAAGTCAAGCTACTCCAGGCGTCGATAGGCAAACTGCGCAACCAGTTGGGAGCTTTCTCCGGTAACGGCGCCGGCGATGTGATCCCTTCGGTCGGCAATGTCCCCAATCTGGGCCTCGAATACGCACGCAAGCTGCGGGAGTTGAAAACACAGGAAGCGATTTTCGAGCAGTTGAAAAAGCAGTTCGAGGTGGCAAAGTTTTCCGAGGCCAAGGATTCGTCGTCCATCCAGGTGCTGGATGAAGCAGTAGTCCCCATGAAGAAGAGCAAGCCGAAAAGGTCGCTGATCGTCATCCTTGCCACGGTTACCGCCTTTTTTGTCTCGATCTTTACCGCCTTCGTCCTCGAATATTTCGATAAAATGTCTGATGAGGATCGGGGGCGCTGGCAGGAGATCAAGGGCTCACTGGAATTTCGTCGCCGGACGTAACTGACGTCGGGTGGTTGTTGTTCATCGCATGGGGAGTTGTTGTTTTAGTGAAACCTTGAAGGAGTTGAAGTGCGTTGTCTCTTGCCGGTCATGTTTCTGCTGTTCCTGATTGTTTCTCCTGCTTTGGCCGAAGATAATCTCTTTAACAGCACTGCTGTCATAAAGGGGGAGATCGTCCGTCTGGGGGAAGAGGCGGTTGATGTTGCCAGGACGCCGCTGGATACGGATAATCATGGCCTTGTCGGGACCTTGGCCGTAGCCGGGGCCGTGGGATTGACCTATGTTTTTGATGACGACATAAGGACAAAGCTTCAGGGGGTGAAAAGCCGCAACCTGGACAAGGCCGCCGATGCCGGGAATGTGCTGGGTAATCCGTTCCTTCATCTGGGTATTGCTGCCGCCGTCTATGGCGGAGGGGTTGTCGCCGATTCGCCTAAATACCGGTCCATCGGTGAGATGATGGGGGAAGCTGTTCTTCTCGCCGACGCGACAACGTTTCTGCTTAAAGAGGGGATCGGCAGGGGGCGGCCATTTACAGGCGCGGGTAAAGGGGATTTCAAGCCGTTCCAGTTTAAAGGGGACAATGATTCCATGCCTTCCATGCATACGTCCAGCTCTTTTGCCATGGCGTCCGTGCTGGCGGCAACTTCGGAGAGCATGACCCTCAAATTGTCCTATTATTCTGCCGCTGCCTTTGTCGGTTTCTCGCGCATGTATCAGGATAAGCACTGGGCCAGCGACGTTGTTCTCGGCGCCGCAATCGGTGAACTCTGCGGCAGGGTTGTCACAAACTACCACGCTTCGAGACGCAATGTCACTCTGGCTCCGCTGGTTTCCGGCGACGCGGCTGGTCTTGTGCTAGTCGGCAAGTTCTGACAAATTATCGAAAATTGCCGCAAGTTCAGACCCGACAGGCTCCTGGGTTTTGAAGCATCATGGTAAATTGGAGGTTTAATAATGCTTTCCGCTGTCGTCTTTGATTTTGACGGGATCATTGTCGATACTGAACCGCTGCACTATAAGGCGTTTCAGGAGGTGCTCGTGCCTCTTGGGTTCGGTTATTCCTGGGATGAATATCTCCGCCATTACATCGGCTTCGATGACCGCGATGCTTTCCGCGAGGCGTTCCGGGCCGGGAATAAAATGATTGGCGCTGAGGAGTTGAAGTCGTTGATTGAAAAGAAAGCCGCTGCCTTCAACAGGATCATTGCTTCCGGCGTAAAGCCGTACCCGGGGGTGGTCGAGCTGATTCGCTCCGTTCAGGGGGATTTGCCCCTTGGCCTGTGCAGCGGCGCCCTCTCTGGCGACATTTATCCTATCCTGAAACAACTCGGGATTACCGACGCCTTCGACACCATGGTTACTGCTGATGAGGTGGCGGCAAGCAAGCCTGATCCGGAGAGCTATCTCCTTGCTGTGGAAAGGTTGGCGGCAGTTTTTCCCGACAAGGGGATAATTGCGGGGAATTGTCTTGCCATCGAAGACACCCCTGCCGGCATTGCCTCGGCAACCGGCGCCGGCCTGAAGGTCCTCGCTGTTGCCAACAGCTACCCGGAGGAGAGGCTTACGGGTGCATTTCGGGTGGTTGATTCCCTGGTCGGCATCGATTGTCAGGGGCTGAGCCGCCTGTTTTGACCCATCCCTTATTATGAACCGCCTTCCGATCGATGAAATTCTTCCCGAATTTCTGACAGCCGTAAAAACCCACTCCGCAATTGTAGTCCAGGCTCCTCCCGGCGCCGGCAAGACCACCCGGGTGCCGCTGGCCCTGCTGGCAGATCCCTCCTTCAATAATCAAAAAATCCTGATGCTCGAACCGCGCCGCCTGGCTGCCACCAATGCGGCCCGCTGGATGGCTTCCCTTTTGGGGGAAGAGGTGGGAAAGACGGTCGGCTATAGCATTCGCTTTGAGAGGAAGGTTTCTGCCGCAACGCGCATCGAAGTTGTCACGGAAGGGATTCTCAGCCGACGGCTCCAAACAGACCCTGGCCTGGCCGGTGTCGGGGTGGTGATATTCGATGAATTCCACGAACGGAGCCTGCACAGCGACCTTGCGTTAGCTCTCTGCCGGGACGCGCAGCAGGGTCTGCGTGAGGACCTGAAGATCGTCGTCATGTCGGCGACCCTTGATGCCGCCCCCATTGCGGCCCTCCTGGGCAACGCCCCGCTGATAACCAGTGCGGGGCGCACTTTCCCCGTCAACCTGCGTTATCTCCCCCGCGAGGCGGAAGGGCGGCTCCCTGAAACGGTAACCGCTGCCGTTCATCGGGCACTTAATGAAACGGAGGGCGACATTCTCGTTTTCCTCCCCGGCGCCGGGGAAATCCGCCGTTGCCGTCTGCTCCTCGAAAACGCCGGCGATGGGCAATCGCCACTTATCTGTCCACTCTATGGCGACCTTCCCTTTGATGCCCAGGAGAAGGCGATTCTGCCCGCTTCCCGCCGTAAAGTGGTGCTGGCCACCAATATCGCCGAAACGAGTTTGACAATCGAGGGAGTGCGCGTGGTGATCGACAGCGGATTCTGCCGACAGCTCCGCTTTGATCCCGCCAGCGGCCTGAACCGTCTCGTCACAGCGCGGGTGTCTGCGGCCTCCGCTACCCAGCGGGCCGGACGGGCGGGAAGGCTAGGGCCAGGAATCTGTTACCGTCTCTGGACAGAGCATGTACAGTCCACGCTCATCCCCTATGCAGCGCCGGAAATTTGCACCTCGGACCTCGCCGGGCTTGCCCTCGATCTGGCTCTTTGGGGGGTAGGCGATGCCGCAAGCCTGGCCTGGCTTGACCCGCCGCCAGCTGCGGCACTCGCCGAGGGACGCGCCTTGCTGAAAAGGCTTGGCGCGCTTGATCGGCAGGGACTGATTACCGAATCGGGGCGGCGAATGGCCGGGTTGCCGGTCCATCCACGTCTTGCCCATCTCCTTGTCGAGGGGGGGAGGAGGGGGTATGGGACACAGGCCTGCGATATGGCTGCCCTGCTGACGGAACGGGACATCTTTAGATACGCCGTTTCCTCCGGTCATAGGCCGGTAAGCGACAGTGACATGCTGGACAGGGTAGAGGCGCTTGGCGAATGGCGCAAAAAAGGGGGGGGCGGTGCGATGCCAGATGGAGTCGATACATCTGCCTGCCGTGCCGTTGACCGGGTATCCCGCCAGCTTCGTACCATCCTGGGAATCAAGGATTCTTTCCAGCCATGCTCCGTAGAGACGGCCGGCCTTCTCCTTGCCTGGGCCTATCCCGACCGGATAGCCCGGCAACGTGAGCCCGGCTCGGCACGCTATCTTTTGGTCAACGGCCGCGGCGGCAAGCTGTCTGAACGGAGCGCCTTGGGCGATAACCCATTCGTCGTGGCGGTCGTCATGGAGGGTGGCGAAAGGGGCGATGGGGTGATCCATCTGGCCAGTGCCTTGAACATCGATACAATACGGAAAGAGTGCGCCGGAGATATTGCCTGGCAGCGGCTGGTTGTCTGGGACGGCAGGCAGGGACGGGTTGTCGCCCGTGAGGAGGAACGTCTCGGTGCCATTGTTTTAGACAGCCGGCAGATCACCCCGTCAGCAGATGAGACGACTGCCGCACTTTTGCAGGGCATCAGCGAGGGACAGGGGTTGGCATCCCTCAACTGGACGCAGGAGGCGGTGCAGTTGAGGTCCAGGGTTTGCTTCATCGCCCGCTGTTTCCCGGATGAAGGGTGGCCGGACCTCACGATCGAGCATCTTGGCAGAAGTCTTGAGGAGTGGCTCGGTCCCTATCTGGCGGGAATTAAGACGCTGACACAGTTGTCGAACTTTGACATCCTCTCACCTCTGAAGAATATGCTGAGTTGGGAGCAACAGCGCATGCTGGATGAGGAGGCGCCGACGCATATCGTCGTTCCCAGCGGATCGAGGATTTCCCTCGATTATGCGCAGGACGGTCCGCCGGTACTTTCGGTCAAGTTGCAGGAAATGTTCGGTTTGGCCGACACCCCGACGCTGGCGAGGGGTAAGGTGCCCGTTGTTCTTCACCTGCTGTCGCCAGCTCGTCGGCCGATCCAGGTAACCCAGGACCTGCGAAGCTTCTGGAATTCCGTCTATCCGGAAGTAAAAAAGGAGCTGAAGGGGCGCTACCCGAAACATCCCTGGCCGGATGATCCATGGAATGCCGCGCCGACGCGGCATACTAAAAAACGGTAGATGGTTGATGGTTGATGGGGATTGGCAGTTACTGGGGGAGATTGGTGAATACGAGGGTGCCGTTTTTCTCGACGAATCTCCTGATCTCATCGTGTTGAACCCGGCTGGAGGCAACGTCAGCGTCGGTAAAGTTTCCGCTGCGGCTTTGCACATACGCCCGTGTCAGGTTGTCCCCGTTTTTCCAAAGTTCAAAATGAAGATGGGGACCGGTTGATCGGCCTGTCGAGCCTGATAAGGCAATGGTTTTGTGCGCATCCACGTTTTCCCCGGCTGTTACCAGAACGAGCGAATTGTGGCCGTAAAGGGAAACCATGCCGTTATCATGCTCAATGATGACGAGATTGCCGTACCCCCCACGCGTGCCGCTGAACGACACCCTTCCCGGTGCGATGGATTTAACGGGTGTTCCGGTCGGAACGGCTATGTCGACACCGTTATGGTGTCTCAGATTTCCGTCGATCGGGTCGTGCCGCCAGCCATATTGGGAGGAGATGGTCCCGGAAACGGGGAGGCGCAGCAGCGCGTCTTCCTGGTCTAGTCTGTTGTTTGCCTGATTTTGGCCGCTGTGGGCGGTTTTATTTGTCGCAGGTTTTTTTCTGGCAGGTGATGCAACCTGCCGCGGGCTATCTTCCCTGATTATTTTTACGGCATTACTGGTGGTCGGCGTATTTGTGAAGACTTCCACACCGTCTTCTGTCCGGTATTTGTAGAAATCCGCATCGGCTTCAGAGTGGGTAAGAAACAGCAGAAGTATGAAAAGAAGAAGATGCATCCTGAGTGCGGTCCTTTCCCGTGTACGCGGCTGCTTAACAAGCAGATTCAGTCTTTAAATTGAAAAAATTCGGTTGTTGTCTAATTTATCGGCCTGACGTTGTGAAACAGAAATGAAATGACACTATATCGTTATCCGGCAGATATTACAAGAAATGGGGGCTTCTTCGGAAAAGGGTTGACGCCGAGCATTTATCGTGTGCCCATCCATTGGGCATTGCGGGGGTTTGGTTGCTTAATTTTTAAGCTACACTTTGTCAATTTAGATATGCCATGAGATTGTGGTTGCTTGTAACATGACGATATTACTGATTAATGTTGAGCCGGTGTCTCTTGGCAGATAATTTGCTATATTTTTACACGTTCACTTCTCATAAATAAAATCGTTTGATTAACCTTGCATTTTGTCTGCAAGCCACTTATAATCCGCACGCTTTTTAACAAATTAACCAGGGGGTGATGATCCTTGAAGAAAGTTGAAGCAATTATCAAACCTTTCAAGCTGGATGAAGTCAAAGAAGCACTCAATGAAATAGGTATCCAGGGGATAACTATTGCCGAGGTGAAAGGATTCGGCCGGCAGAAAGGTCATACTGAACTTTACCGTGGTGCAGAATACGTGGTTGACTTTATCCCCAAGATCAAGATGGAAATCATCGTCGGTGATGACGTTGTCGGCAAGGTGGTAGAAACCATAGAGCAGGCAGCCAAGACCGGCCGCATCGGCGATGGAAAGATTTTCGTTACACCCGTTGAAGAGGTTGTTCGAATCAGGACTGGCGAACGGGGCGAAGACGCCCTTTAACCGTCTGTATTTCATATTCTCAAAGGAGATTGTAGATGACACCAAAACAAGTAGTAGAATTTGCCAAAGAAAACGGCGTACTGATGGTTGATTTCAAATTTATGGACTTTGTCGGTATCTGGCAGCATTTTACCGTGCCCATGAGTGAGTTCGGCGAAGATACCTTTGAAGAAGGTCAGGGCTTCGACGGCTCCTCCATCCGCGGTTGGCAGCCTATCCACGCATCCGACATGATCATTATACCTGATCCGACCACCGCCAAACTGGATCCATTCACTGCTATCCCTACCCTGAGCCTGATCTGCAACATTTTCGATCCGATCACCAAGGAAGACTACAGCCGCGACCCGCGTAACATCGCACGCAAGGCAGAGGCGTACCTGAAGTCCACAGCTATTGCCGATACCGCCTACTTCGGACCGGAAGCCGAATTCTTTATCTTTGACGATGTTCGCTACGATTCGACTGCCAACCAGTCTTTCTACGCCGTCGACTCCGTAGAAGGCGCCTGGAATACCGGTCGCGAAGAATTCCCCAACCTGGGTTACAAGCCGCGTCACAAGGAAGGCTACTTCCCCGTTTCTCCGACCGACTCACAGAACGACCTGAGAAACGAGATGGTCATGGAACTGCAGAAGGTCGGTATCCGTGTCGAGTGTCAGCACCATGAAGTTGCCACAGGCGGCCAGGCCGAGATCGACATGCGTTTCAACTCGCTCGTCGCCATGGCTGACGACCTGCAGTGGTTCAAATACGTCATCAAAAACGTGGCCAACAGAAACGGCAAGACCGCTACCTTCATGCCGAAGCCGCTTTACGGCGACAACGGTTCCGGTATGCATTGCCACCAGTCGCTCTGGAAAGACGGTGCCAACCTCTTTGCCGGCGACGGCTACGGTGGGCTTTCCAAGATGGCGCTCTACTATATCGGCGGCATCATCAAGCATGCCCGTGCACTGTGCGCATTCACCAATCCGACCACCAACTCCTACAAGCGTCTGGTGCCAGGTTTCGAAGCTCCGGTGAACATGGCTTATTCCAGCCGTAACCGTTCTGCGTCGCTCCGTATCCCCATGTTCTCCTCCAATCCGAAGGCGAAGCGTATCGAATACCGTACTCCGGACCCTTCCTGCAACGGTTATCTGGCCTTTGCCGCAATGCTGATGGCAGGTCTTGACGGCATCGAAAACAAGATCGATCCGGGCCAGCCGCTGGATAAGGATATTTACGGCCTGTCTCCTGAAGAGCTTGCCCACATTCCTTCAGCTCCGGGGAGTCTTGAAGAGGCACTCAGTGCCCTTAAGGAAGACCACGAATTCCTCCTCAAGGGAGACGTCTTTACACCTGACGTTATCGAGAAATGGATCGAGTACAAGACTGAAGCAGAGGTTAATCCGGTTCGCATGCGTCCGGTTCCCCTCGAATTCGCCCTTTACTTCGACATTTAGTCAGGGCAGTGAAACATATAAAAAAAGGCGGGAGAATTCTCCCGCCTTTTTTTATTGTTCCCGGCAAATATATGGCAGCATATTTATAACAAGATCTTAATTTTGTCCTTGACAGACGCACATATATTGACTTAAGTATCACATCGGCTGAGTTTTCATTAAATCAGAATATGATAAAAAGGAGTTCTGCAATGTCTGAGTTCAAAAATGTGACGATTATCCGGGAAGCAAATGTATATTTTAACGGCGGGGTGACCAGTCGTACGATTATATTCGATTCAGGCTGCAAGAAAACCCTGGGTGTGATGATGCCGGGGGATTACGAGTTTAATACCGGCAGTGCCGAGCTGATGGAGATACTGTCGGGTGACCTGGATGTATTGCTCCCCGGCGCTGATTCCTGGCAGACGATAAAGGGTGGCGAATCCTTTGAAGTGCCTGCCAATGCAGCTTTCAAGCTGAAAGTAAAAAGCCTGACTGATTATTGCTGTTCTTTTCTTGATTAACAAATTGCTGTTCCAGATATGTTTATTTAACAGCTGAGTCATGACTGTTTTTGTAACGGACCTATGGCCGGATTAAAAACAGGGTAGGAGGTAGCCGCAGATATGCTATCTGCTGGAAAAGAGACAAATCAGAATATTATCGGACGATTCGCTCCGTCCCCGACGGGGCCGCTTCATCTCGGGTCGCTGGTGGCGGCGCTCGGCAGCTACCTTTTTGCCAAGCATTCAGGTGGACGCTGGCTTCTGCGCATAGAGGACCTGGACCTCCCGCGCGTTGTGCCGGGGATTGCCGATGACATGCAGGATACCCTCGAAATTCTCGGATTTCAGTGGGATGGCGAGGTGCTTTTCCAGAGCCGCAGGACCGAAGTTTACCAGGCCGCCCTGGAAGAGCTCATCAATAGGGGAGTTGCCTATTCATGCGGCTGTACCCGTTCGGAAATCGCCAAAATATCTTCCGCTGAGGGGACGGAGGATGTCATCTATCCGGGTTTTTGTCGCGATGGTTTGCCGCCCGGGAAGGTCGAAAGGGCTTACCGGGTAAAGGTTTACGACGAAGTGGTCTCTTTTGCCGACGGTATCATGGGGCGTTACAGCCAGGTGCTGTCGGCATCGTGTGGCGATTTTGTCATTCAGAGGGCTGACGGCCCCTTTGCCTATCATCTTGCAGTAGTAGTGGATGATGCCGAAAGTGGCGTGAATCAGGTAGTGCGTGGCGCCGACCTGCTTTCTTCGACGCCTCGGCAGATTTATCTCCAGAGACTGCTCGGTTATCCGACACCTTCCTATGCACACCTGCCGCTGGTAACCGCTCCGTGCGGGGCAAAGCTCAGTAAAAGGGACAATGCTGTTTCCCTGGCAGCCGGGCTTGATCTGCGTAAAGATGGGGGGATGCTGCTTCTGGCCGCACTCCGTTTTCTCGGTCAGCAACCGCCTCCTTCACTTACGGGCGCCTCCTGTTACGAAATCCTTGACTGGGCCATTACCCGTTTCGACCCTTCACTTATCCCCCATGTTTCTGCGCCTTTGATTCCATGATAATCAATCCCTGAAGATGTGAACGCCTTTTTTTGACAGGCAGGTTGAAATCAAGGTTTCAGTTTTACCGGCAAAGATGGTAAAATGTTTGCTGGTGATTATTATGGAAAATTCAGTGATTAATAAATCTGGTCGAACCGACATGAAGACGGTTCTCTTGTGGTCAGCCGTGACCGCGGGGCTTGTTCTTGCCGTCCTGTCAGCCCTGAAGATCTGCACCGCAGCCTGCAGCGAGTCGACAAAGTACGATATCTTCGGCATAGATTTCGGCTGGTTTGGCGTGGTGTTTTTCATCATCTCCATTGTGACGCTTGGTTTGCGCAACCGGGGCGCATGGTTGAGCAGCTGTTTTTCTTCTTTAGTCTTTGCTGGTTTTGGTGCTGAACTTCGGTTCCTTTGGTTGCAAAAGTTCGTCATCGGCAGATGGTGTCCGCTTTGTCTCTGGATAGCTGTTATGGTCTTCGTGGCTGCAATTGTATTGGTGTATGAAAAGTTCCTTGTTACAAGGATGTCGGGGGGAGATATGAAGAGTTCACTGAAGTTTTTGGTCATTATGCTGGTCGCGATTGCGCTCGGAGCTATGTCTGCCATGGTCGGGGTCAGAAAGGAAGCTGAAGCAGCCGGGCTCAATATCTATCTCGGCAAGCAAAACAGTCCGACCACCGTGTACTTTGTCAGCGACTGGTTCTGCCCTGGTTGCCGCAGGCTTGAACCGAAGATTGAAAAGATGTACCCTGCGCTTGCCCGCCAGACGAGAATAGCATTTATTGATTATCCGATCCATCCGGAAACATCCAATTACACGCCGTACAATCTTCAATTCCTGGTGTACGAGAAGGACAAGTATATTCAGTTGCGCCGCGCATTGAGTGAGCTTTCCATGAAGGTGAAAGCGCCTAGCAATGAACAGGTGCAGGCGGCGGTAGCTCCCTATGGCGTCAAGCTGCGACAACTCAATTTCATGGATGTCATGAACGGGGTGAAACAGAACGAGTCCATATACCGGGGATACGGTGTAAACGCGACGCCGACGGTGGTCGTGACAAACGAAAAAACCAAGAAGCGTAAGCTGCTGGTGGGTGATGGCGAGATTACCAGTCAGGCAATCAACGCGGCGATATCGGCCGTGGAGAAATAATATAGCGCCGCTTTATTGTTTATGGAGATAAATTTGTTAAAATATCAAATAAAGCGGGCGAGGGTGTTGAGTTGAGCTGAAAAATGTCGTTATTTCCAGTTTGGAACCGGGAGGTGGTGGCGAAATAAGGTATATTGCAATTGAAATCATAACTGAAAGGAGAACGAACATGAATGTAATCGTAAGGATTATTGGTTTGCTGACGCTGGCCGTCATGTTGTGCTTGCCGCCGGTTGCCGTCGCCAAGGAAGCGAAGGCAAAAGGTGAAGTGGTTATGAAGGTCGGCAGCAAGGTGCATCTATTCCATAGCGGCACTGCGGACGTAAAAAAGGAAATCTGCATCAATGATGTGATCCCGGTTTACCGTGAAACCATGGGGGGGAGCAGTGTGAAATCCAGAGAAGTCGGCCAGGTTAAAGTCATCGGTTATGCAGGAGAACATTATTTCGATGCGGAAATCGTCAAGGGTGCAGTCAAGGTCGGTGACATTGCCAAAAAAGATACCGCATCCTGCCTCATTCAGCCTGTAAAATAAAAATAACGCTTCTTTCTTCCGTTCTGGTCGGGCCAACGATGTCCCGGCCAATCTTCGTATCTTTTCAACAATCGACTACATTTTTCACCCACGATCACACATAAATCCAGTAATGGCTCTTTTCAAGGAGTTGAACAGTGGCGGCCGGACCGTTGTCATGGTGACCCACAACCCGGAGAATTGCGTCTATACCGATAGGACGATAGTCCTCAGAGACGGCCTTGTTGTGGCGGAAGGAGAGGGGGAGCAGTTACGCAAAAAATGATCGCTTGAGCAAAAAAAAATAAATTTTGTAAAAAAACTGTTGACTAGCAAAGCCTCTTTTGCTATAAAACAGAACTCGTTGAGCGGGAATAACTCAGTGGTAGAGTGCAACCTTGCCAAGGTTGAAGTCGCGGGTTCGAACCCCGTTTCCCGCTCCAAAGAATTGAACCCCGGTGGCTTATAAAGCTGCCGGGGTTTTGTTTTTTTCCACTCTCTACCTTCATCGGACCGATCTCTGCTTGTCTTGACATCTTGGATGCTTGCCCCGGAAATGTTTCTTGCTTCGTATTCCGCCCTGTCGCACCAGTTACGCCTGTTTTACGCCTGTCCTAGTGCCGGCGACAAGCTCGGCATGGTTCTAACCCAGGGTGGCTGTTAAGCCATCCTCGCGCAACCCAAAATATCCGAAGCCGCGTCATGAGCGGATTTGAAGGTGTGTCAGCTCGCCCGCCGTTATGGTGCCCTCAGCTTCTCCGCCGTCGACGGCGAGAGCCTGGTGCCGCTTCTTGCCGAGATGGAAAGGCGGTTCTTGGCGGGGTGAGCATACCCACGCGTGACTCCGCGCCGGGCCGAGACCAATGCTTAGTCGAAGAATTCATATTGACATTTAATTGGCAATGCATTATGAAATAGTTCTGCCTTTCAAATATTGTTCTAGAGAATATATGCGCAAAGAAGGGCTTGGGCATAATGAGACCCGTTTCAGCGATAGAAGTAGACCTGAAGCGGGTTTTTTGTATTCTGGTAAAATGGGTGGTGCCACTGGGGAGAAATTTGGATTCACTGTCCCTGTTTTTCCCTTGGTGGGCAAAGAGGGGGAGTGGAAATGGTCAATTGAGCTGTTGTTGCCGTGACTATAGTTCTTGTGCTGTCAGACATCATCGGTTGCAAGGATGCGAAGACAACCTTGATTATTGCGTTCTTCAATAATGGAAAAAATTGACTGTACTTAAGAAGGAGGCAAACTTGGAAAGCCAGTCTGATGCGAAAAAGCATACATCAGTGAAGGTTATCGGTTGGATATTTATTGTTATCGCTGGGCTCATGATATTTTCGGGGGCTATGGGTTATATAGCCTATACGTCCATGCAGAAAATGAGTGGCGGCGTTCCGCCCGCGTCAGCGGGCATGCCCAACTCGTTCCAGCTTATGGCCATTGTTTTTCAGCATATCGAGTTATTGACAACGGTACAAGTTACCTTTGGTGTTTTTATAATTTTTGCAGGTATCTACTTTCTAAAACTTCGGCCATGGGCCAGAGCGGCCTTGGAAGTTGTCTCATGGCTGGGGCTAGTTTATGTGTTGGGTTTTGGAATCTTTGCTCTCGTTTCCTGGATAAGCATGTCTGCGAAAATGCCAGCTTCGCCAGGTGCTCAAGGTGCGCCGCTGATGTTCAACATTATGGGGATGGTTACCGGGCTTATAGTTATGGCGGTCTGGGCCGTACCTATTGTTGTAATCATCAAGTTCTTGAGAGGATCAACGATTCGAGACGTCTTTAAGCAGAAATAGAAGTAATTTAACCTGTGGATTGAATCTTAAGGAGGGATAAATGTTTTCAAGGAAAATGATGTTGACACGAATCATTCTTGCCGTTCTATCAGTCGTTCTGTTCGGTACACAAGCAAATGCTGAACTTTATATGTCCATATCGGGGACCATAAAGGATGCAACGACCGGTAAGGGAATAGCTGGGGTGGGGGTAATTGCCAGCGACTTGTCAACCAAGAAGAATTATTCAGCGGTTACGGACAACAACGGAGTTTACTACGTTAAGCTTGTTCCTGAAGGGGAATATACCTTATACGCCCATCCCTCGGAAAAATATGTCTTCAAACCATACACTAAAACAGTAACAGTCGAAAAAGGAAAGAACGTCGTTGATGCCAATTTTGAATTGCCATTGGGCGGGGCAGTTTCTGGCACCATATATAAGAGCGATGGTGTAACACCTTTGGCAAATGCGTCTCTATTTGCTTTGACCAATAAGGGTGTTGCCATCTCGTCTACAGGTCCGGATGGCAAGTATCTACTTGCAGGCCTTGTCCCCGATAACGGAGCCAAGATTAGGTTGATAACTTACGGCTATGGGATGATAGCAGCAAACAATGTGAATATCATTGCAGGGCAGGTAACCTCAAATGTAAATGTTACTATCCCTCCCGCATCATCAGGAATAAGAGGAAAGGTGTATACAAACGATTCCGTAAGTATTCCTATTACGGATGCCTTTGTTGTACTAAAAGGGGATGCGGGCTTTGGTATTACTACAACCGATTCAACTGGAAATTACGTTATCAACGGATTGTCAGAAGGTATGTATGAAGCAACTATTTTCAAAATTGGATTTACAAGAAAAACAATTACAAATATATCTATTGCAAAAAATCAATATATTAACCAGGATTTTTACTTAATAGAGCAACCTTTACCATTGCTAATAGGTTTAGCAGAGAAAGAACAAATTAATTCTATGGTGCTAAAATATGCAATTGATAATCTGGAATATCCTGAAGTGGAATTGAGATATACAGGATCAGACGGATGTGTGTGTCTCTCTGTTAGTTTTACTAGTGTTATTGGCGTTGGGGTGTCTGTAGGACAGTCAAAATGTATATGTTCTCAGACATGTGGAACTACAAAATGCACAAGTGTGAAAACGGTTAATACCATTTGTACTTGCTTTGGTTTAAGCGTACCTGGCCTATCTGGCCAGCTTCAAGTATGTGATGCTGTTAATACTGGCTATACCAGTTTTGGGGGAGTTGAAGCAGCTGGTGTATCAGTTTCCGCAGGTGGTGGCTGTGCCGGTGCTGGGACCGGAGGGTTAGGACTATATTGGTGTTCATGTTATGCGACTGTACAATGAAGAGAAGGTAAATGATAAACAAATTGCTAAGGATTCTGATTGCACTAAGCATGCTTGCTGGACTTAGTTTTATATGGGCATTAGGCTACTTAGTAATAAAATATCCGGATGTTCCAATAACGTATTCATGTTTACAATATTTTGCGGGATTGGCAATAATAATGCTAATACAACAAGGTAGTTTACTTATTGTTATATTATATGATTATACCCACAGAATATGGCACAATAATATAATGCTAGAATTATGGAAAAAATTGTTCAGTTATAATTGTTTAAATTACGCCCTTTCGCTGATTATGATAGCTTATTTCTTTGTTGTCATATCAAAAACACAGAATAACATTATTGATAAAACTGCTAAAAACAAAGTTGTAATGGGTATATTGTCAAAAGTATGCGCCGTATATATTCAATTATTCGTTTTTTTATTTGCTTTGACATGGATAGCTATGTCCTTAAAATCGATAAACATATCATTATTCTTGCTCAAATTGATGGCATTATATTTAATTATTATTTTTCCACTTGCAATCTTATTTCAACAGATAATTATATTTCATTTCACCTCAAGGGAATGGACAGATTGCGCTTTTGAAAAATACTTTACAAAAAGAACTATTTTCTTACCAGGGATATCTATTGCTGAATATTATAATGATGTAGTCAAAAAAGAAATTTCATAATAATCAGTTATGACAGCTATTTATAAAGTTCTGGGAGGGGAAAATGTTTAACAAGAACATGTTTCACAGCCTTTTAGTGATTTTGCTTTTAGTCTTGACATTTGCGGTCTCAGCTAATGCTGAAATCTGTTATGAACAGCGTTGTGTGGACGGGCAATGTCAAACCATCCCCCGACCTGATCTCCCCGGTTGTGACCATCCAGATGACAATTTCTCTGTCAGCAATTTTCTGCTCCCCAAATCCGGTTACAATTATCAATACCCTGATTTGGTTACATTCCTTAACGGATATCACGAAAGCTTTTCTCTTCTGGCTGACAGGATCATGAAGGGAGAGGCCTTTACCGACCTCGAGACATTTGCCGGTGACCTGCTCGGATCATCCAGGGTTCTTGTCATTCCATCAGGCGGACTGAAAGGCTTGAAGAATTCGCAGATATTCAAAGTCCTGCTGGACGAGTTCGTCAAGAATGGTGGGGTGCTGGTCGTATTCGGACAGCAGCAGGGGGATGATTTCACTGTTCTACCTACACCGGACGGCAAACCGCTCAAAGGATACGGCTGGAGTGAGGATCAGGCGTGTCTTTGGAATGGAGTTTATCTGGATACCTATCACCAGGTGCTTGCCTCCATTGCCACGGCGTATGCATCCGTCAATGTTGATGGCTATTTCACCTCCTATCCGGCAAATTCGACTACCCTTTTGCGCAGGACCTCCAATGATCTTCCTGCCATGCTAATGTACGATCATGGGCTGGGAAAGGTTATCGTCAGTTCCTTCTATTCCGATTGGGGGTTTGCTCGTTCCCAGGCCACCAACGATGAGATAGCCATTATCAGGGATGTGATTTCCTGGGCCAAACAACCGGCCAACCTGCCGGAATTCAGGCCGGGAAACCTGGCATCTATGCCGGTAAGTGTTGAAAACAACACTACAATTGATGCCGCAAGAGTCAAATTGACCGTGTACAATCCAGACAGAACCGCACTTTTGGTAGAGCAAACGGTCAACATCCCTGTCGCTGCAGGCCAGTCCGCCAGTATGGCAATAAGCTATCAAATCCCAGACACTGCGATGTTAGGAATCTATCACGTCGACTATCTTCTTTTCGACGCACAGGGGAATGTCGTACAAACCCAGTCAGAGGCCGATTCCGGCAGGTTTGCAGTGAGCAATCCAGCGAAGCAGGTTAATGTCAAAAAAGATATTTTGTTTTCTGTCAGCACGTCTTCGCAGGATGTCTTCTTTCAAGATACCTTTGACTACACCTTTCATATCTTCAACAATTCTTCACAACCGCGGAATCTGACGGTAAAGAACTTTTTTAGGCACACTGGTAGGAATCACGAATGGCAGATAGTCGCAAATCCAAATGGAGAGACTGCCATTACCGGATCCGATCAATTTATCGACTCCAGATGGATGTTCGAGACAATGGTCTCATACCTCTATGATGAAAATGGAGCAGAGATAGGTCGTTATGAATTAAGCTTCAAAGGTTTGTATCCGTCTGTCAAAACTACAGTCAAAACCGATAAAAATATATATGCCTTGGGCGAAACCGTAAATCTGTCGATAATCATGGAGAATGCCAACAATGCGCTATTGACCGGCAGTTTGCGGGTAAAAGTTGTCGATTCAGCGAATAATACGGTTTTCACCACTTCTCAGAGTGTAAGTGTCGTTGCAAACGGAGCAAATACCCAAGATTTGAGTTATCAACTCCCGCAAACCTTACCGCGCGGGAGTTTCATCGTCATTGTGGAAGGATATGACCTGAAAGGGAGCAGAATTGGCGGAAATGTAACTACCTTTGAAATTCCATTAAGCCAGATTACAGCGTCGCCTTCCATACCAAACTCTTTTGCTGAGGGCAACAACCTTGTTTCATTTAACCTTGCCAATGTCGGTACTATTCCAGTTTCTACCGGAAAACTTGACTTAAGCGTGAAAGATCCTGCCGGAACAACTGTCACAGAACTTTCTCAAACCTTTACCCTGGATGTCGGGCAGAGGAGCGTTGTGGACCTGCCCGTTTCCCTTCCCCCCGCCAAGTTCGGAACGTATTCCCTTATTTTTAGGGCATCTGACGAAACCAGGGTCGGAAATCCCGTAACCGTGCCACTTTCCAGTGCCGCTAATCTGGATTTTACTCAGGACAGGCTTACTTTCAGGATCCGGGAGACAGCCGGCGTATCGGTACTTTTAACTAATACGGGCAAATTCAATCAGGAAAATGCCTCGCTAACATTGTCGGTTCCAGATGCCAATTACATTGACACCAGGACTGTGACAGTTGCAGTAGGGCAGAAACAGGATTTCCGTTATCAGATTCCTGTTCCGGAGACGCTTAACGAAGGTTCGCATAATGTCGGCATCACATTGACATTGCCTTCAGGAAGTACATTTACAAAAACTGCAAATCTTGTAGTGGCGTCAGCCGCGTTTACCATTGACTACTCTGGTGCTGCGATACTTAACCCCGGCGACATTGTTACCTTGACACTGGAGAATACCGGCGGAGTCGATGCTGCCTATGTAACGGACAAACTTACCATTACCGATACCTCCGGGAAAATGATTTACGAAGGGAGTGCTGCGGGGTCAGTCTTGGCTGGGGAGAAAAAAACGCTGACGACCTTTCCTGTCCCCCCTCAGACTGCTACCGGTCCCGTCGTTCTTAATGTGATAGTAAAGAACGCCAAGACAGGAAGTTTGTTCTCCTTCAGTAAGAATCTCGCAGTTAACGGATTGGAAGCCGCACTCTCAACATGGACGGATAAGGTTGCTTATCTGCAGACAGAGCCGATTATGGCCTTCAGTTCCATCATAAATAGCGCCCTTGCCATTGATGGTGGGGTGCTTGATCTAACCGTCAACAAATATGGTGCGGCAGGCGGAGATGGGTTCCGGCTGTTTTTGCCGCAGAAGGGGTGGCTACCTTTTACTTATTCCCCTAGAGATGTAGCCGTGAGTCCTGACGGCTCAATATATGTAGCGGATTCCGATTGGTCGAATGGGGGCCTGGTTAAGAAATTTGATCGTAACATGAATTATATTGGAGTTGTTGGGCAATATGGTTCCGGGAATGGACAATATTGGCATCCAACGGGTGTGGCGGCAGGGCCGGATGGCTCGCTATATGTGGCGTCAGACGTACTGTGCCGCATTCTGAAGTACGACAGGGATGGTCGGTTTCTGGTTCAAAAAGGCGCATATTGCAACAGCAGCAGCGTGAAGGACGGCGAATTTTGGGCAACTTCGGGGATTGCAACTGCAGCTGACGGGTCGGTATATGTGGCGGACCAGTACTGGAATCGCATCCAGAAATTCGATTCGAATCTCAACTTTATCACCAAGTGGGGAACGGCAGGCGCCGGAAATGGGCAATTCAACTATGCGCATGGTGTAGCTGTGGGGCCCGATGGCACAGTTTACGTGGCAGACACATACAACAACCGCATCCAGAGGTTCGGAGCAAACGGGGAGTTCATTGCCACCTTGGGCGGATATGGCACCGGTGACGGTCAGACTGCTGGCCCAATGGGGGTGACAGTAGCTTCTGATGGCGCGGTTTTTGTGGCAGATAGTTATAATCATCGCATACAGAAGTATGATAGCACTGGAAAGTTCCTTGCAAAAATCGGTTCCAAGGGAAGTGGTGATGACCAGTTTTATTATCCCCAGGGAATCGCTGTTAGTGCCGACGGTTCGGTTTATGTTGCGGATACTGAGAATAAGCGTTTGCAGCAGTTCGATAATAATCTGAAACCCATAACAAAGTGGGGGACCATTGGAAGTGACGATGGCCGATTCAATTTTCCATACAGCATCTCCTTGGGGCCAGATGGATCAAAATACGTCGTGGACAAGAACAATCATCGTATCCAGAAATTTGATCGGAGCGGCAATTTTGTTGCCAAGTGGGGGACCAATGGTGCAGGCGATGGACAGTTCGCCTATCCTGTGGGGGTGGCAACAGGCCCTGATGGGAGCGTCTACGTAGCCGATTATGGGAATAACCGGATCCAGAAGTTTGATGCAGACGGAAAGTTCTTAACTAAATGGGGCGCCCGGGGGATCGGCAACGGCCAGTTTTACAACCTGCACAAGGTTGCCGTAAGCTCCGACAACTTCGTGTATGTGCTTGATGACGGTGACTATAATGGTGCTGGCCGCATCCAGAAATTTGACAGCGGCGGTAATTTTATTACGAAATCAATTAATAACAGCAATTTGGTCTGGGTCAGAGATATTTCAATAACTTCAGACGGAATGGTCTACGTGGCCAATGAAAACAGGCCGCTGGTTAAATATGACAAGGATTGCAAATATATCGGGACAATAGCTGCTTCATCTTCTGATTATGCACTAGCCATAGCCCCTGACAATTCAATATACGTTGTTAATGGCAATAATGGCACCATTGAACAATATGACAACAAGGGGACCCGTCTCGCCTTGTGGGGCAAATGGGGTAATTTGGATGGAGAATTCTATTATCCGCGAGGGATAGCTGTTGACGCTGATGGAACAGTTTACGTCGCTGATACTGAGAACCATCGTATCCAGAAAATGACAGTCTCCAGCGGTGTGGAAACGATGTTCAAGACTACCATGCCGGTTTCCCAGGCAGCCGCAGCAGTTCAGCAATATACAGCCGCCATCGGCATATTGGCGAAGTCGGGGAAAATGTACTTAGCTGCGGATCTTAAGAACAATCTTGGTCAATCGATTGGCAAGGCGGAATATCCGTTTTATGTCCTGCAAGGCACGACACTTCTGTCTGCGTCTACGGACAAAAAAGTGTACCGTCCAGGTGAAACGGTGATAATAACCGGCGAAGTTCAAAACCTTGCGGAGCTCAACGCCGTAGGGGTGTCTTTGATCCTCGACCAAAAGCTCGGCTCCGATAGTCAGAACCTCTTTACTGCCACCATCGATATCCCCGCAAACGGAACGTATCCTATCAGTGTGACAACAACTGCAGGGTCTGCAGGCATCTATATGCTTACCGGCAAAGCAATTCAGAATAATACGCCTTTAACGGAGATAGTTGACCAGTACGAAGTTGCCGCAACAAAAGTCTCGGCGACCATATCTGCACCAGACGTGGCTGGAAACGAACCGTTTACCATTAACGTGACCCTGAAGAATGAAGGGAAAATTCCATCGACTGTTACATTGACTCCATCATTTGCCATCCCGATTACAGACATGGTTATTCCGGCCGGGGAGAGCAGGCTGATTCAGTTTAACAGGCAGATCATTGCAGACACTGCCGATACCTTTGTGTTCAGAGGCGACTTGAATCAGACCGTCACAAAAACGGTGAAGTACGGCCCTGCTGTCAGCATGGCGATAACGCCGCAGCAGATCTATCCTGAAGGGACGATTGTCGTGCCGGTGAGCAATGCCAATATCGGCCTCTTGGATGAACAGTTATCCGCTGATTACGAACTGGTGCGAGGGGCTGAAAACATCAGCAAGCAGACAAGAGGGTATTTCCTGCCCAAGACGGCAACCGTCGCGGATACGCTCTCCTTCGACCTTTCGGAGGGGACATATCAGCTTACAGGGCATAGCATGTTGCCGACTGCCGGCTCCAGCGCTACGTTCCAGGTCAGGAAGGACGTAAAGGTCGACCTTGCCATGGCATTAGGGGCACAAACAGCAGAAACCCAGCCGGTGACGGTGAATCTGACTAACCTCGGTTACTATCAGGTTGACGGCAGTGTGCGGTTATCATTAGTGGGGAGTGATGGAGCGATTGTTTGGAATAGCTCCCAGGATGTTTCCCTGCCGTTCGCGCAAATTCCCGCGCCCACGTCAGTAACATTTGTCATCAACCCCTCCGCCGTCAAGCCAGGGGCGTATAAGGTAAGGGCTACTTTGCTGGATGGTGGCAATCGTCAACTTGCTGCCTGGGAAGAGCCTTTAACCGTTAATGGTTCGGTGTTCATCCTTACGCAAGTTCCCGACTACCAGACCTTACAGCCCGGCCAGGAAGCATCTTTCGTTTTTAAGGTCAAGAATTCCGGAAATCAGGAAGGAGCCTTTAATTTCGTCTTCAAAGCTGACGACCTGGCTAGTTCCACCCGCACCGCATGGCTCAAGCCTGGAGAAGAAACAGAAGTTGTTTTCACATTCTCACTACCTTCCGACCTGGAAGAAAAGGATTACTTTGCAAATTACACTCTCAGCAAGCAAGGGGCAACGACAGGAGAAGAGGGAACCATCCCCTATCATTTGGCAGGAATCAATCTGACGGTAAGTGCCACGCTTGATAAACAGAACTATAGAACAGGCGAAAATGCCGTTCTGACTCTGGCAATTAACCAGAATTCGCCGGTTGAGCGGCAACTCGTTGCCAGGGCGAACTATAACGGCACAGAGATTAGACAGTCTTTCACACTTTCAGGCAACCAGACGTTATCAATAAATGTGCCGCTGACAAAAATTACCGGTGAAAAGCTCTTTTATGGAATCTATCACGAATCGGGTCGTTCTCTTCATTTGGACTCACTTTTCATCTACGCCGCGCAAGATAATATCTCGGTAACGTCAGACCGGCAATCGTATAATCCTGGCGAGCAAGTGACGGTCTTGATCTCGGGAAGTGGCCGAGGCAGCTTGACCATTTCCGGGCCGGGCGATTTTAGTAATACGCTGGATTACTCCAGTGCAACAACCCGAAGCTTTATGCTACCGGCAAATATGGCGGCAGGAACTTATGCCATTTCCTATAGTTTTATCGATAGCTCAACGGGGGAGGTCGTTAACGGTGCTCACCAGTTTGATGTCACCGGCCTTCAGGTGAAAGTTAAAGAAGCAGGCATTGACAGGGGTAAATATGCCCCTAACGATACCATAAAATTGAGCCTGAAGATCGAAAGCAATACAGATCTCCCGGCTACCCTTAAGACTTGGGTTGTAGACCCGGCAGGAAACCCAACCTTTGTGGGAAGCACCAACGCTGCTTTGACAACAGCACAGCCATCACTCATTACACTGGATGCCTCGCTCGTTACCGGCTCCACGGGGATTCATCGGCTGTTGTACGGAATATACTCTGGCAGCCTGCTCCTTTCTTCAGGCTCGGAGGCCTTTGACGTAGGAAACGCAGTACTGCTTGGATTATCAACTGACTTAAAAGATTATCCGACAAATATTGCACCTGTTGTGGTCAAGGCTGATTTATTCGGCATGAATTCGGCTAATATCGAGTTCTCGCTTGATGGAAAGAGTGTCAAGAGCAACACTACCGTCTTGGCAGGAGTTGATTCTTATACTTTTGCTCTTGCGCCGGAAAGCCTTGCGCCTGGTTCTCACAAGCTGAATGCGGTGCTTACTTCTGATGGGCTAACTTCATCGCGGGAGTTCAGCTTCAGCTACGGGAGCAGCCTCCCTGACCTGACGGTGCAGCTCACCAACGCAGGTGTCACTGGGAGTACGGTCACGTTCACCGCGACGGTCGCCAACCAAGGAAAAACGCCTGTCGGCGCCACCTTGCTTGCTCTCTACGACGGGAACCCGGCGCAGGGAGCGATACCTTTCGCTACCCTGAACGTACCGGCGCTTGCAGCCGGTGCGGCGGCCACGCTCACCTACCCTTGGAGCGTGCTTGGCAGGGCCGGCGACCATGTCATCTACGCAGTCGTCGACCCGGCCAACCTGGTAACGGAGTTCGTTGAGGCGAACAACACAGCACTGACGTCAGTCTCGCTTCCCAATCTCACCCTTGGCCTTGCCACCGGCGGAAAGAGCTTTACGGCCAACACTGCGGTGGGTATTGCCGTCAGCCTTGCCAACCTTAGCTCCTCGGCACTCTATCAGGACCTTATCCTGCGGGTTGAACTTACCGACCCGCAAGGAAGCACGATCCTACTCAACAACGCAGCTGTTGCCTCGCTCGCCCCGGCAAGGGAAACGATCAACGTTATCAACTGGAACACAGTGAGCAATCCGCCGGGAAACTATACCATCAGCGCCAGCCTTATCAGTGGCGATGCAACCCTCGTAGCGAACAGCGCCGAATTCGTGGTGGAGCCGACTCCATCGATAACGGGAACCGTTACCTTGAGCAAGGATGAGGCCATTCAAGGCTTGCCCTTGGATATCGCCTACTCCCTTGTCAATAACGGCAACATTGCCCTTTCAGGTGGTGAGGTGACAGCGGCGTTCATCGATAGAAACAGCGGGATAACGGCCAACATCTTCACACAGACCTTTGCGCCGCTGATGGTCCTGCAAAACCTCTCCCAGACCCTTGCCATCGAGAAAGTCGAGGTGCAGCCGGGGGATTACTCGGTGAGACTTTCCGCCCTGGCCGATGGAATCACCTTCCCCATCGGCGAGAAGGCGCTGAAAGTACTTCCTCCCATTGAAGTGACAAAGGGGCTTTCCCTTGCGCCGCGGGTGTTGGTGTTCCTGGGCAAAGAAGAGCGCGAAAAGGAGAGGGAGGACGGAGAAGATAAGTACGAACATGCAGATGATAAAGAAAAGCGGCTGGCCCTCTCAGAAACCACATTCAGACAGGCGCTTGACGGCATGGGCGCTTACTATGCGATTGTCCGGGATGCAAAGGAGTTCAAGAGGGAGCTTCGGAGCGGACTCTATAATATTTATCTCCTTGCCGGTAGAAAGCCTCTTTCCGACCATCTGGATGTGGAACTCGCGGAAAGGATATACTCCGGTGACGGCCTGGTTCTTAGCAACTATGAGAAGTTTGAGGATGAGAAGTTCCGGGGTCTTGCCGGTGTAAAAAGGGATGGGCATTTTGCATCCAATCCGAGGCTGCTCACCTTGCTGGAAAGCCCCATGACCCACCCCTGTTCATACCAGTTGACCGGCAAGGTGCAGAAACTGCTGGTCACCTCCGCAAATGTCCAGGTTGCGGCAGTAATGGAGGATAAAGGTAGGAGTTATCCGGCGCTGGTCCTCAATCCCTTTGGAGAAGGAAAAGTGGCCGTCTTTGCCTTTACCCCCGATGCAACGCTTCTGCAGAGCGCTGTGGGATATACAGTTCCGACCAGGATTGATGTGATTCCGGCCGCGCCGTTGCCGGTGGAGGTGAACTTTAAGAGCCTCGGCGCGCAGTTTGATCTGAAGGTATCTGAAACAGTGGATGCGGCGCTCCCCATCCTCCTTACCTATCCACTGGGGACAAAAGATCAACAGAAGATCACCTGGCTGTTCAGTCTTGGCAGCAATGAGACCAGGAAGCTCTCCTATCTGGTCGGCCTCCCGGAAGAGGCCGGCACCTTTGATCTATCCTCAGAGGTTTCGTACCTAAGGAACGGCAACTATGAGGTTTATAAGACCTATCCGCTGACTATTAAGTCGGAAAAGGGTCTGGTGTCCATGAAAACCGACATCCTGATCGGTCTCCAAAGCCTGGCCGTAACAGGGAAAGATGCAGGAACGCTTAACAAGATAATCAGGGAGTATGCGAAAGTTATCAATCAGCCTGTTATAACGAGAGAGCAGGCTGATGAGGCCATTGAAGAACTACTTGAGCTTATAGAAGCGCTTCGAAAATTACAGGTGGATACCACGGTAGTCAGGCTCGACTTGGATCAGTTGCTCAAAGTTTATGAGAGGAAGTGGTCAAGTCTGCAGAACAAAGTTACATATGAATAATGGAATCCAGATTTGAGCTCCTTCTGGGGGAAGAGCACGGATGTCTGTGCGGGAATTAGCGTGCAAATTGACAGTCGACTGGTGCTGGGCGCGACTGCCAGCATCAGCGTGCCTTGGAGCGTCTGTCAAGGGCATAATGAAAATCATGGTGATGTTGGTGTAGAACGGGCAAAAACTTTCACTCCGCTTTCACCAAACAAGACAAACAGATAGCTGGTTGAATTTGTTGATGTTTAATGTGTGTTTGTCTGCTTTTTAAGTCACCTCCGAACCCCGTTTCTCGCTCCATTTTTATAAATCATTTTCATGTATTTATAAGCAAAGGGTCCCTGACTACAAAAGCCAGGGGCCTTTTGCGTTTTCTGTCCCTTCTGTCAGCAAGCCTGCTCTTCCAGAGGTGACAATTCTTTCTCGTTTAAGTGTCTGCCGCTCTCAAAGGACTGTCTGTAGTTTTTTGAGCCACCAGATCCGGCCTAACCCTCTCGCCGACAAAATCATCGCCGTACAGCCTGCGGATATCAGCATAATCCTCTTCGAGCCCCTCACACATACATAAAGTATTTGTAAAAAACATAGTTGAATATTTCTCCAAATATTTTATTGACAATAATACAAATGAAAACTATTATCAATTTCAACGTCTGCGTGCAGCGGGATTGTCTGAGCTGTCAGAAGCATGGTGTTTCAGTGAAATGCTGGTCAGAACTTTGGGCGGGGGAATAATGAGAACCACAAATAGAGATCGGGAAACTCCTGCCATGAAAAGCATCACCGACCGTTCCATTACCCGACACAGGCCGATGTGGCAGGATTTTTCACGACGGTTCCCCGATGACAGGGACTGTCTAGCCTCATATCTTGCCCTTGAAACGGCTGAGGTGCTGGAAGGGGTAAAGCCGGCAAACCTGGTAAATATTGTCAATAAGCGTCGTTCCTGTGGGCGCAATCTGTACGTGCTCTGGAAGAAACAGGGTGCTGCATTACTTCAGGATAGCGGGTTAGAGGTGATCGAATTCGTCGATCGTGGCGATTCAGTGCTTCTGTTCCTGTATCGCCGGAGTGAATTAACAGCGTTGCTTGCCCGAAAAAGTGTGGCGATCATCCTACGCAAAGCAGGGTACACGGAGCCGGCCAACCTGGAGAAAACCCTGGCACAGTTGCAGTCCCGGCTTACAGAGGGAAATTTCCCCCACGAAATAGGGGTGTTCCTTGGCTATCCGCTAAAGGATGTCATCGGCTTTATGGGGTGGGCGCCGCTGCCTTTTTCATCGCAGGGGCCATGGAAAATTTTCGGTGATCCGCGGGAGAGCCTGAGTCTGGCCGAAGCCCATCGGCAGTGTCGTAGCCGCAAGGCTTGCCAGTTGAATCGGTGTGACAACCCGATCAATTGCCTGAAAATAGCCGTACCCCTGGTAGCGGTCTGTAACGGCGCTTATTAACGCCCATACAATGAAAATGAATATCAATACCATACCCTTGCGGATAGCACGGCATCATGGGATTGAATCTTAACGCCAGGGCAAGGCAAGTTGCCGGGCCTACAGACGAATGATGCACTGAAAAGGAGAAAGCAGACGATGATGCCTTTGGGACTGTTAAATCCAGGCGAACAGGGAGAGATAGTCGCTATCGTACTCCAGAAAATCCCACCTGTCGGGAAATGCTGCACAGAACGGAGCATGTGTGATTGCAGAGTCGAGGATATGGGGCTGCGGATCGGTAAGAAGGTGAAGATGCTTAATAATGGCGGCGGCGGGCCCCTTCTCTTGAAGGTGGACGAATCACGAATTGCCGTTGACCGAGGAATAGCGATGAAAATAATGATCACGGAGGTTAGTCGATGAATCTGGCAAAGCTTAAGCCGGGGGAGAAGGGGAGGATCACCGGCATCGGGGCGATCGGCCCCCTCAAGAGGCGGCTCATGGACATGGGGGTGCTGGTGGGGGAAGAGGTGAAAGTGATCAAGGTCGCCCCCCTCGGTGACCCGATCGAGGTGACGATCAAGAGCTACAACCTCTCCCTGCGGAAGAAGGAGGCGGAGGGGATCGCGGTGGAGGTGACGGGATGAGCACGCAGCTGAAGAATAAACAGACCGCAACCGGGGTGGAAGTCCAGGCAGGGAAAAAAGCCGCGCTCCATCCGGTGGAGAAGCGGACCGTGACCATTGCGGTCGCCGGCAACCCCAATTCGGGGAAGTCGACCCTTATCAACGCCATCGCCGGGACGCGGCTCCAGGTGGGGAACTGGGCCGGGGTGACGGTGGAGAAGAAGGAGGCCTCCTTCGAATTTCAGGGGCGGCGAATCAGGCTGGTTGATCTCCCCGGCACCTACTCCCTTTCCCCCTATACCCAGGAGGAGATCATCGCCCGCGACTACCTGGTCCACGAGCGCCCCGACCTGATCATCAACGTGGTGGACGCCACCAACCTGGAGCGCAACCTCTACCTGACCGTGCAGATCCTGGAGCTGGGGATCCCGGTGGTGATGGCCCTCAACATCTACGATGAAGCGGAGGCGAAGGGGTACAGGATTGACGTCAAGGGGATCGAGGAGATGCTCGGCATCTCCGTCGTCCCCACCTCGGCCACGAAAAAAAGCGGCCTGAACGACCTCCTGAAGAGCGCCCTGGCGACTGCGGACGACCCCGCCGGGCACTCCCCGCAGCAGCTCAACTACGGGGTGGACATAGAGGCGGCCGCCGAGTTCATGGCGAGTGTGCTGGAAAAGAGCCACGACGCCCTTGTGGAGAAATACCCGCCGCGCTGGCTCCTGTTGAAGCTGATGGAGGGTGACGACCATCTGCAGAAGGAGGTCAATATCGGCAGCGACGCCCTGATGGACGAGGCGCTCCACCATCTGAAAAGGGCGCACGGCGAGGATATCGAATCGATCATGGCCGAAACCCGTTACTCGCTCGCCTCCGGCCTCACCAGGGAGGTGCTGCAGAAGCCGGAGCTGCGGAAAGTGGAGTTGACCGAGCGGATCGACCGGGTGGTGCTCAATCGCTTCCTCGGGATCCCGATCTTCCTCGCCGCCATGTGGCTCGTGTTCAAGCTCACCTTCGACCTCTCCGCCCCGTTCGGCGACTGGATCGACGCCATGGCTAACGGCCCGTTCAAGCGCTGGGCATCGGCCATCCTCGGGGGGATCGGTGCCCCCGACTGGACCGTGTCGCTGGTGAACGACGGGATCATCGCCGGGGTCGGCTTCGTCCTGGTCTTCGTGCCGGTCATCTTCGCCATGATGTTCTTCATCACCTTCCTGGAGGGGAGCGGCTACATGGCGCGGGCAGCCTTCGTCATGGATCGGGCGATGCACTCCATGGGGCTGCACGGAAAGAGCTTCATCCCGATGCTTCTGGGGTTCGGCTGCAACGTCCCCGGCATCTACGCCACCAGGACCCTGGAGAACCCGCGGGACAAGGTGCTTACCGCCCTCCTCCTTCCCCTCATGTCGTGCGGGGCGAGGCTCCCGGTCTATGTCCTGTTCGTTGGGGTCTTCTTCGCCGCCAACTCCGGGACGGCCATCTGGTCCCTCTACGTCCTCGGGATCGCGTTCGCCATCGTCATGGGGGTGGTCTTCAAGCGGACCCTGTTCCGGGGCGATGCCCCCATGTTCATCATGGAGCTTCCCCCCTACCGGATGCCTTCCTTCCGCAGCCTCTGCCTCCACACCTGGGAGAAGGGGAAGCACTTCCTGATCAAGGCGGGGACCTACATCCTGGCGGTTTCCGTCTTCGTATGGTTCCTCCTCAACCTCCCCTGGGGGGTGGAGAGCAAGAAGGACTCCTATCTCGGCAAGGCAGGGCAGGTGATGGCACCCGTCTTCGAACCGATCGGCTTCGGCACCTGGGAGGCCGCCTCCTCCCTGCTCACCGGCGTCATCGCCAAGGAGATCGTGGTCGGGACCATGGGTGAGATCTACGCCCCGAAGAAGGAAGAGAAGAAGAAAAAGACCCCGACCCTCGGCGAGGATCTGAAGGAGATCGGCACATCCTTCGGAAGCGCGGTGAAGGAGTCGGTCAGGAATGCCGTCGGCACCTTCGGAATATCCTCCATGTCCTTCGAGGAGGAAGAAGACAACTCCAGCCTCAAGGCGGCGGTCCGGCAGCAGTTCACCCCGCTCACTGCCTATGCCTTCATGGTCTTCGTTCTCCTCTACATGCCATGCGTGGTGGTCGCCATCGCCATGCGCCAGGAGTTCGGCTCGTGGAAATGGTTCGGCGTCGCTTTTGCCTACCAGAGCATCCTGGCATGGGGGGCGGCGTTCATCGTCTATCAGGGGGGAACTCTCCTGGGGCTGGGAGGTTGACATGGGAGCTTCAGACATTATTATAGCAGCTGCAATCCTGGCAGGCGCGGCGTATCTCCTCTATCGCTCCGTCTGGAAGAAAAAGGGGCACTGCCAAGGGTGCTCCAGCGGGAGCTGCGATAAAAAGTAACGGTTCATTTAACCTTGATTTTGCCGATAAGAAAGTAAACCAACCTTACATAGTGCCAGGAGGTCGTAACAATTATGAAAAAGTTTATGGTTCTTTTCCTTTCACTTCTCTTCTCCGCGTTTCTGTGCGGCGCCGCCCTTGCCGACGAGAGCCACGGCGACATCCCGGGAAAGGTGCCCAGGGAGCACTGGACCTGGAAGGAGATCGCGGAGCTTGGCGCGAAGTACGGCGCCCTGAAAAAGCTCCCAGAAGGGGAGTCAATTGAGAAAAAGGATCTGGCAGCGTCGTTGCTGGCGGTGATGGAGAAGGCGCTGGAGAGGTGCGAGAGGGAGGGGAGCGAGGCGGTCCCCGCCGAGGACCTGGAGCGGATTGCCACCCTGCACGAGGCGCTGAAGGAGGAGATGGCCCGGCATGAAGGGTACCAGCTCCGGCGGGAGGCGATCGAAAAGATGCTGGCCAAGCCGGAAGTGCCGGAGTTCGTATACAAGGTCGGGGTCAACGGCTTTCTGCGCGGCGAGGGGGTCGGCAATTTCACCCTGACCGATTTCAGCTATCAGCCTGCGCACGGCGAGGGGCGCTTTCTCTACCGGGTGAAGCCGTACGCCTACTGGCATCCGACCGACTACCTGGATATCCACGCGGAGGGGCAGGGGTACGGCTTCACCGGCGGGAGCCACCAGGAGTACAATAAGTTCTCCCTGTATCAGGGGTTTGTTGAGGCGAAACTCCCCGGCAGCGAGCTGTTCGCCCTGAAGGGGGGGCGCCAGGAATTCAGCTACGGCAGCACCTTCATCCTCGGCCCCGATTCGTTCTATGACGGCCTCTCGTTCGACGCGGCCAGGCTGCGGATAAGACCGGTCGAGCCGCTCACCGTCGATCTCCTGGTGGGTGCCTACGCCACCCCCTTCTCCGGTGGCATCGAGGGTAACCTGGCCGGAGCCTACGCCACCTATGCATTTTCCGAGGGGAACGCGGTCGAGGCCTATGCGTTCCGCGACTCCGGCTCGACCGACCACCATGCCGGGGAACACCTCGCCACCTGGGGGACCAGGTTTACGGGGAAGGCAGGCCCGGTCGCCGTCGAATTCGAGCCGGTCTACCAGTCGGGGCGGACCTTCAACAGCGCGCGGGGGGCCAATGACCGGATCGACGCCTTCGGCGGCCATCTCGATCTCTCCGCAGAGTCGGTCCTGGCCGGCTACAACAACAAGTTCTTCGCGAGCTATGCCTACGGCTCAGGGAGCAGCAACGCGGCCAATGGCGTCTCGGTCGCCAGGGAATTCAGGACTCCCAACAACGACAACGCGCTGGTGGGGGACATGAGCGTCATCGGGGACATGTCCGGCGTCACCGTCAACGGCCATCATGCCAGCGGCCTGCAGATCTATACCCTCGGCTGGGGAGTGGACCTGACAAAGGATCTGAATTTCTCCGCCACCGGCCGCTATTTCCTCGCCAACAATGTCGAGGACGGCCTGAGCCGCCGTCTCGGCCTGGAGACCGACTTTACCCTGACTTACAACCTGGCGGAGGGGCTCTCTTTCCTCGTCGGTTATGACCGATTCTTTACCGGCGGATTTTTCCGGGATGCCTCCGGGAGCGGCGAGGATATCGATTACGGTTATTTCATGGTACAGTTCGATCTCTCCAAGAGTAAACCGCGGATGAAACCGGTCAAAGGATAGTTACTGACGGCCGTACCCGGCCGTCCTCGGCCGCAATCATCCGCATGCGAGAAAACAGCTTGCAACAGGCTGGAATTGCCTTTACTATTAGTAATATGCAATTCGCCTGGGATAAGAGAAAGGCTGTGAGCAACCTGAAGAAGCACGGCGTTTCCTTCGCTGAAGCTGCTTCTGTTTTTGGTGATCCCTTGTCGTTGACATTTCCTGATCCTGACCATTCTGAGGATGAGGAACGGTTCATTACCATCGGCATGTCGGAGGCAGGACGGGTGCTGCTCTTTGCACATGCCGACCGGGCCGGGGCTATCAGAATAATCTCGACTAGCGCCGAGAGGAACTACTATGAAGAAAACGAGTAATGATGATGTGCGTCCCGAATACGATCTCTCCGCAATGAAAACGGGAGTGAAAGGAAAATATGCGGGGAAGGGGACGAATCTGGTCCTGCTTGAAAAGGATGTCGCCGATTTTTTTCCCGATTCGAAATCTGTGAACGATGCCTTGCGGTCACTCGTCCGGATCGCAAGAGCCAAGGCGAAAAGGGCGGCGTAAGGACAAGCCGGCTCTGACAGCCTTACACCTTTAACGGAAAGTAGCGACCTGAGGCGCTGCTTGAAGTCATTTCTAGCATTCATCTGCGTCCTCCGCGTTCTCTGCGGTGAGAGAGGTAGATTGAGAGCAATAGTTCTGCACGTGAGGCCGCGACAATGCGGCCTTTTTCGTTTGTGCCGCCTTATTGAGGCGCCCATACGCCGGCAAGCGGGTAAATATCCAGGGTAGAAAGGTCCGTCGTATTGTGTTATGTGGAGTTTTTTGGGATGGGTGATAATGATGCACTGCGTGTAGATAAAAGCCGCTGGTCAGGGATATGCTGATTGGCGGCTTTTTTGATTTCTGGGATATTGTTATATTTTTAGAAATTACGAATATAGCTGAGCTGATGGCTTCGTACTTGCTATCTGCGACGACAGGGCGTTGTAGCTCGGTGAAATCGGCAGCAAAAATCATGGAATGAGAAATTATTTGACATCAAAACACCAATTGGTATATTAATAATAACACCAATTGGTGCAGTATGTTGTCTGGGGTATGTATGACGCCAATTGGAACGGAACTGGATGATCTTGTCCTCAAGAGAATTAAGGATGCCTATCTGGCTGGGAAGATACGTAAGACCAGGGATTGCATGGACGACATGGATCGCGCCAAGCTCTACGAGGCCGATGTGGAGAAGGTCATCATGGCTTCCGACACTATTGAGAAGGCCATGCCGGCAACGAGCGAGCGGGCAAGCAATCCGCACAACACCCACTATGTGATACAGGGGACGAGCACCACCGGGGTGGCGGTTTACTGCAAGGTGTGCAGCAACTACCACCCGCAGACCGGTGAATTCATCTGCTGGAAGCTGAACTCTTTCACGATCAAATAGAGGAAACGACCATGATCTGCACGAACTGTTTTGAAGCCGAATACCGCGCTGCCAAAACCGAACTTACCATAACCGTCAACGGCGAGAGTCACGTCTTGCGCGACCTTGACGGCGAAACCTGCCCGGCCTGCGGAGAGGTGACCTTTACCCATGACCAGAGCCTTGAGATCGACAAGAAACGGATCGCCCTGGAGTTCGGACTGAAGCCGCTCCTGACGCCGGAGCAGCTGAAAACGTTGCGCCGCGTTCTTAACATGAAACTGGACGAGATTTGCGATCTGCTGCAGATCGGGCGCAATACCTACGGCCGTTGGGAACGGGGAGAGGTGGCGATCACGCCGTCAATGAACCTGTTGGTGCATTCTCTTATGGAGAAGATGCCGGATGTTAGAACAGAGGTAGTTGGAAACAAACCATCAAAGGGTAAAAAGAGTGTGAAGCTGGATAAAAGGACTGGGGCAGCGGGGGGAAAAGGTAAGATATGCTGTGCCGAGGAGCCGACTGAGTATAAATTGACCGGGAAGGGGCTGAAGAAGTTGGAGAAGTGATCAAGACGCAACACTTGGTCTTGTACAACTGGCAAAGGTCAAGATAAAGGACATAAGTGACTCCAATGACACCAAAGACGATCAGCATCAGCATGAATCCCCGTTGTCTTTTTTGTCCTTCAAGTCCCTTTGTTTTTTAAAGGAGTTCAAATGCCTGAAGGCTTTATCCCGTCGCATGGCGGCTATCAGAAATTGCTTTCCTACCAGAAGGCGGAGATCGTCTATGATGCCACCGTCTACTTCTGCGACCATTTCATTGACCGCCGCAGCCGCACCCATGACCAGATGGTGCAGGCAGCGCGTTCCGGCAAGCAGAACATCATAGAAGGGAGCATGGCCTCCGGCACCTCAAAAGAGATGGAGATCAAGCTGACCAACGTTGCGCGGGCCAGCCTGGAAGAGCTGCTGGCCGATTATCGGGATTTTTTGCGGACAAAAGGGCACCAAATCTGGGAAAAGGACTGCAGGCGCAGTTTGTTCGCAAGTTGGGGGCTGGAAGCAATGGGACTCATGGGTCCTATGAGACCTATCGGTTTTTCCTTTATTGAGACCCGACCGCCGGAAGTTGTGGCCAACATCATCATCTGTCTGATTCACCAGACCAATTATCTTCTGGATCGGCAACTGAAACGGTTGGAAGTCGCCTTCCTCGAAGAGGGCGGCCTACGGGAGCGGATGACCAGGGCGAGGCTTGAGGCGAGGAAAAGAGGGGAATGAGAGGGGGAGACTTGGAATTAATGATGTCCCAGAATTACTTGCTATAATCAAGCTTACGACATGTCATAAGATTCTTTCCATTCCATAATCTCACTGTAACATGATGATGCTATCTAAATGGTCATCCGCAGTAATCAATAACATCTTGGAGGGATTGACCATGGAATTTTCAACTATCAAGTTCGGGCTCGAGATTGCAGCCGTATTTATCGGCGCTCTCTGTATCACTTTTTTAGCGTACATCATGCTCTTCAGTAAAAAGTCAACCGGCACCCTGTGAAATATCGGCAGGTTTTCGCAACTGTTTGAATTTTGAAAGCATCCACGCTTTCACTGTCAAGGCTCTTCAGAATGAATTGGGAGATAAGATTTAGGTAGAGGTTTGGAGACCATCGGGCTGGTGTCGGTCAAGCTGCTGGAATAAGTATTCCCGTTTTCTTTAGGTGCATTTCAGGGAAATATCCTATATTATCAGCAGATTATAGCGGATTGTCACAGAAGAGGCACTTCTATGGACTGGTCTACTCTGGCCGCCGTCTTCATCACCTTATGGGAACCTTTCGACGGCAAGGATCTGGCGAACCTAACAGACGACAATTTGCGACTACTGCATCAGTATCAAGAGGATAGTGGATGAACATTCCCCCAGATGGCATATCGCAACAGCCTGAGCCGTTCCCTAATGTAGAACGAACACCGCTGCATGACTTCCCGGATGTCATCATTCATGCCACGGAAACAGCGGTCAAGACCCACCCCCGCTACAAGGAAGCAAAGGCAGGGGACAGCGAAGCCGCCTTTGAGCTTGTCCAGGCAACGATCAATGATGAGCAGGTGGAAAAGCTGCGAATTTTGCTGAATGGCAGAAAGCCGTTGCTGGCAAGCGCCCATGCCTACGAGTCAGAAGGGGTCAACGCCATACCGGAAGCCTTTGCCGATGAGCTGGCACAACGGCTTGACCTGGTTGTGGATAGCGGCATCGTACAAACCAATGTCGTGGCGCATACCGGAGCTAACGGTTTTGGCAGGCTTGCCCGGCAACCGGTTTTTGAAGGTGCTGTCACACCTGGGCAGGATTATGTTCTGGTGGACGATTTTGTTGGCATGGGGGGCACGCTTGCCAATTTACGCGGCTATATCGAAGCGCAAGGCGGCAAGGTCGTCGGCGATGTAACATTGACTGGAAAACCGTATTCAGCTAAACTGTCGTTAGATAAAGCGCAATTGCAGGAATTGAGGGAAAAACATGGAAAAGAACTCGAAACATGGTGGCAAGAAAACTTCGGTCACGCCTTCGACTGCCTTACTCAATCAGAAGCTAGGTATCTCACCCGCTCCCCGGATGTTGACACCATCCGAGATAGAATTGCTGCGGCAAAGCAAACGGGAGATGGCCGAGGCATACCGGACTAGAAAAGCTGCTGGTTCTCGGTAATACCGGGACGTTGCAGTTGATGGTTTCTTTGTTCCCATACCCCTTTGCATGCACGAACAGAAGGAAATCATGCATCTTATCCAGATACTGTTACCGCTCTACGATAATGAGGGGAAGCCTTTTCCGCAGCATGAATTTGAACTGGTGCGGGACGAATTGACGGAACGTTTCGGCGGTCTTACCACCTATGTTCGCTCTCCTGCAAAGGGGTTATGGAAGGAAACCAGTACCTCGACGATACATGATGATATCGTCATCTACGAAGTGATGACAGAGCAACTGGACCATGACTGGTGGCACGGCTACCGGGAGGAACTGGCTGCTCGTTATCGCCAGGAGATGCTGATCGTTCGGGTCAGCGAGGTGCAACTGCTGTAGGAACCTTTGGGAGTTGCGGCTTTATCTTCCCCCGATCACGATCAGCGCGACTCCCGCAATCATCAATATTCCCCCCGCAAGACGCTCTCCCAGACCATCCTCCCGAAACAGAAAGTATCCGTACAGTATCCCCATAAGCAGGCTCAGACGTTTTACCGCGATCATGTACGCAACGTTGGTCAGACTCAAGGCAACTACGCCGGTGACGGTTTCCACAAAACTGAAGAACGCCGGAAACAGGGCTGCCTGCATAATCCCCGTTTGTTTCATGAATCTCAATTCGTTTCGCCCTTTCCAGAGTGCCACAGGCGTCAAGCAGAGAAAAACCAGCATCGGATAAAAGCTGGCGAAAAAGAGCGGGGACGAGACGGAGATCGCCTTTTTGCTCAGGGTGGCGGTGAAGCTGTAGAGGACGGCGACCCCGATCATGCAGAGCGATCCACGCTCCTTGAGGATCGCTCGGAAAGGAGACAGAATACCGTTGCCGTGTCTGCGCAGGTTGAGGACATAGCTTCCCGCGGCAATGAAGAGGATGCCGATCCCGCCGGTCAGGGAGATCCGCTCCCCCAGAAGCAGGTAGGGTATTACCAGTAGAAAGAGTGGTGTCAGTGCCAGGAACGGGACTGTCAACCCGAGTGGCGAGAGTTTGAGCGCCTTGAAGTAGAGGATTAGCGCCACCAGTTCGAGGGGGAGGGCAATTAGAATCGTCATCAGGAACTCCGGTCCGAGGGTCGGCTTTGGGGCCGACAGCAGAAGGACGGTGAGGGGAGGGAGCATCAGGAGGAGCCGGAACCAGGCAACGAGATATTCGTTGTACCGGGCAGCGAGTGCCTTTTTGGTAAGGGCGTCGCTGGTGGCAAGGGAAAAGGCGCACAGCAATGTTATGGGAAGCCAGAGCATCTGCATGAAACAAGATTAGCGCATTCCGGGGAAATAGGAAATGAAAGGAAAAGAGGGCATCGCGTCCGTATTGACTTACCTCTTCCGCGCGCTAAAATTTGAAGAAATCAACATCGTACCGTCGCTCTTGCGAGTTGCGGTCTCGCTAAGGAGGCAACAGAATGGATAGACGGACATTTTTGAAAACCGCGGTCGCCGGTTCCGTGGCTGCGGGGTTCGCCGGGACGGCCTTTGCGGCCGAATATTATTTCCCTACACAGGTGGACCAGCCGCTATTCAAAGGGATCAACCGGGTGAAGGACCCTGCCAGGAAAAGCGCACTGGAGAAATCGCATGCGCCGGTGCTTACCGCTCCGTCGAAGGTTAAGGCCGGGGAGCCGTTCACCGTTGAGGTGGCAGTCGGTGAGAGCCTCCACGTCATGGGGCCAAGCCACTGGATCGGGTCCATTGAACTGAACATCGGCAACGAGCCGGCAGGCAGGGTAGATCTGCAGCCTAAGGGGTATCTCAAGCCCAAGGTCGCCTTTACCGTGGTGGTCCCAAAGGAAGCCGCGCCGTCGGGTAAGGTGACCCTGGTGGCGAAACAGCAGTGCAACCTCCATGGCCTGTGGGAAGGGAGCCTCGATATCACAGTGAGCTGATCCGCCGAGACGCGTAATCCTGACATGGCCCGTCTCCCGGGCCATGTTTTCATCCCCTTCCGCACCACATAAACCATTTACTACGATTCCCTAAGTCCGACAGACTCCTGGCAGCGAAAAAGTTCAAAACAATGGTATTATTGTTAGCGTGTTTAAATCTTTGCCGTGGAGGTGACAGATGCTGATCAACACATTTCAAACCCTGGTGCACGCCCAGCCGGCTACGATCTGGAAGATACTCATGGACCGGGTGGAGAACCCGCAGAATTATCTGCATGGCGTGGAGTCGGCGCGGATCGTGGAGCGTTCAGCCGGGGGGGTAGTCAGGGAGATGCTGTGGGAAGGGAAACGCGTGCGGGAGATGATTCTCCCTGAGGAAAATGAAAACCGCGTTACCCATGAGTTGCTGGAGCACCCCATTTACGAGGGGAGAATCATTACCCGGCTGGTGCCCACCTCGGTGCAGAACCCCATGGCTCCGGTCGACCTGCAGATTGCCGTTGAGCTGGAGCGGAAATCGTTCAAGGTGGAAGGGCTTGTGTCGACAGAGGCTGAGCTTGTCGCCGACATTGAGAAGGAGTTGCAGTTTCTGAAGGCGAGGGCGGAGGAGATGGAACGGGGATAACGAAAGTGAAAGCCCGTCAGTGCGGAGAACATGGGATACGACCTGATAAGCGCAGTTCAAAACCTGATAGATGGAGGGAACGTACATGGCAAGAAACTCACTTTGGTTGGGGATGGTTCTCCTTGCTCTCCTTCTGAACGGCTGCACACTTTTCAACGTGGGATTGATGCACCCGGTCAGTCCTCTTCGGGAAACGGTCATTGAAGGGGAGGGGAAGCCAAAGCTGCTCCTGCTCGACATAAGCGGGATCATCACCGAGAAGGAGAAGGGTGGACGGCTGAAGGAAAAACCGTCCATGGTGGCAGAGGTCAAGGAGGCGCTGCAAAAGGCGGAAAAGGATGACGACATCGCCGGGGTCATCGTCAGGATCAATTCACCGGGCGGGACGGTGACCGCCAGCGACATCATCCACCATGAGTTACTCGCCTTCAAGGCGCGCAAGAAAGTGCCGGTCTACGCCTGTATCATGGGTATCGGCGCATCGGGGGGGTACTACGTGGCGACTGCTGCCGATGAAATCAGTGCCCATCCTACTACTGTTACGGGAAGCATCGGCGTGTTGCTGATGCGTTTCGAGGTGGAGGGGCTGCTGACCAAGATCGGCGTCAGCGAACATACTGTCAAGTCGGGCGACAAGAAGGATATGCTCTCGCCGTTCAGGCCGGCCACGCCTGAAGAGCAAAAGATCATCCAGGAGGTCATCAACCGGCTCTACGGTCGTTTTGTGGATGTGGTCCAGGCAAGGCCAGGCAATAAACTGGAGCGCAAAGAGCTGGAAATCCTGGCTGACGGGCGCATCTATACGGCAGAGCAGGCATTGCAGGCGAAGCTCATTGACCGGATCGGCTACCTGGACGATACCGTGTCCGCAGTGAAAAAGGCCGGCAACATCGAGCAGGCGAGGGTCATCAGCTATTATCGGCCCGGCAGCTACCGGGGGACCATCTATTCGGGCGAAGCGGACGCAGCCAACCAAGCCCTCAGTCTCATCAGCATCAACGGGGACGGCCTGGAAATGCTGTCGGACGCGGGTTTCATGTACCTGTGGAAACCGTGATATTCAAGAGCAAAATGTTAAAGCAAAACATGACTCACGCGACGACGCGACGACGCAACGAAAGGTTTTTAAACAAATTATTGGTTCTTGGTTTTTAAACGTTTCGTCGTTGCGCCGTTGCGTGAAAATTGTTTGGTTTCGGCCTTGCCAGCTAACGTTGATATATTCCAGTGGAGCTACCTCCATGTTGTAGATTGCCCGCCTTTATCAGCGGGCTTTTTTTCGCCAAAGCATCCGGTCGCCGACAAGCCGTCAGTGATTGGTGATTAGTTGCGTATAATTATATTTTCTTGAAAATATTTCACCGCCGGGTATGGCTACTTCTTACGTCAGTCGGCAGTTTTGCCGAAAGTCTGGACTGTAATCGGCCGGTGAGTGTGACCATACAAGGTGGGTGGGATGCCGCCTACGCGAACAGGTCCGGCTTCACCACCCTCCAAGGTTCGCTGACGGTCAGCGACGGGACGCTCACTGTGGAGAACCTGGCGATCATGTAGTAACGCAGCGAAGCTGGTGAAAATTGCTAAAACGGCCGTTCCGGGAAACTGGAGCGGCCGTTTTTTTGTGTGCTTACATTTACTTTTTCTCTCGCTCCTCGTTCCCGCACCAGGTCCCGGAAAGGGGTCTCTGCTATTGGCGGGAGGTGTGGAAGGGGAAACCGTTTTACGTTTGCGCCTGCAGCTTCTGCTGCAATATGGAATTTATCAAGCATCGGTGCCCCCGCTCGTTTTAAATTGTAATACCATATTACAAAACATGGTATTTAATAAATGTAGGCCAGTCAATGGGTAGACGGTGCTGCAAAAAAATACTTGACAGTTGTTTGGAATAAAGGATAAATGGTAATACCAAGACGTATAACTGGGTTTGATTGCTGATGTATGCACCGCATTTAGCCTGGTTTTAGAAGATGCCAAATAGCATGTTGAGGCTTCCGGCAAGAAAAGGTTTTATCGGAGGCCACCAGAATAAAGTTCGAAACAAAAACGAAACCATACCCGTCAACCCCAACAGAGCAGAGTAAAGAGAGGAGAAACGTCATGCCCTGGATTCAGAGCTACACCCCGGTAGGAGGAAGTCTCGGTTTGTCGGCACTGGTTGCTGCCATTCCACTCGTGGTAATTTTCGTCTGTCTCGCCGTGCTGAAGATGAAGGCCCACAAGGCAGGACCACTGGCAGTTGTGTCTGCCGTTGCCATCGCCATTGCCGTATGGGGGATGCCGGCCAAGCTGGCCGGTCTTGCCTTCATGCAGGGGGCGGCCTTCGGCCTCTTCCCGGTCTTCTATATCGTCATTACCACTTTGTTCCTGTACAACATTACCGTCAAGGGGGGACAGTTCGAAATCATCCGGGCCTCGCTGGCCGGTGTGACCGCCGACCGGCGTATTCAGGCACTTTTGATCGCCTTCTGCTTCGGCGCCTTCATTGAGGGCGCCGCAGGATTCGGCACGCCGGTAGCCATTGCCGGAGCCACCCTGGTGGGTCTCGGTTTCCGTCCGCTCTATGCCGCCGGTGTCTGCCTGATCGCCAACACCGCGCCGGTTGCCTTCGGCGCCATCGGTATCCCGGTAGTAGCCCTGGCCGGCGTCATGGGCTACGGCGACGACGGCATGATGAAGCTCTCCACCATGGTCGGCCGCCAGCTCCCCTTCATCTCCGTTGTCATTCCGTTCTACGTGATTATGATCATGGTCGGCTGGAAGAAGACCATCGAAGTGCTGCCGGCCATCATTACCTGCGGCGTCACCTTTGCCGTCTGCCAGTGGGCCACCGCCAGCTACCTCGGCCCCTATCTCCCCGACATCATCTCCTCCCTGGCTGCCATGGCTGCCCTGGTACTGCTGCTGCGCGTCTGGAGTCCCAAAGAGAACTACGTTTTCGACCACGAAGCGGCCAGCAAAGGTGTCGAGCAGCATCACTATACCGCCGGCGAGGTGTTTCGCGCCTGGTCACCCTATCTGGCCCTGACCGTGATGGTGCTGTTGTGGGGCATCCCCTCCATCAAGGCCCAGCTTGACAAGAGCAAAGTGGTCATCACCGTGGCCGGCCTGGATAATATGATCGTCAAGAAGGTTTCCAAGCCCGAGGATGGTCTCAAGAAGATCGCCAAGGTGAACGAGGAGATCGACAAGCAGCTGGCCACCCTCTCCCCGACCGATCCGAAACAGGCCGAGCTGGCTGCAAAACTTAAGGAGCTGAAGGGGCTTGAGGATGCCTTCCTGCCGGTTGAAACAGGCCTTGCGGGCAAAGGCGCGGTGCTGACTGACGAGCGCCTCCAGGCCTGCGACCTGGTTTCCAAAAAGATGACCGAAACCAAGAAGCTCTGCGGCGAACTGGTGAAGATCAACGGCGCCAAGAAGGACCAGTTCAAACCCCTCGAAAAGGCGGTCGCCGACCAGCTGCCGATCAAGCTGGCAGCCAAGTACAATTTCAACTTCATGTCCGCCGCCGGCACCGCCATCCTGATTGCCGCCTTCCTCTCCGCGCTGCTCTGCGGTGTAGGTATGGGAGATACCTTCAGAATCGCCGGCAAGACCCTCTACGACATGCGTTTCCCGGCACTGACCGTAGCCTCGGTGCTCGGCCTGGCCTACGTCATGAACACCTCGGGCATGACCAACTGCCTCGGCCTCGTCTTCACCAAGACCGGCCACTGGTTCCCGTTCATCGCCCCCTTCCTCGGCTGGCTGGGGGTCTTCCTGACCGGCTCCGACACCTCCAGTAACGTGCTCTTCGGCGGCCTGCAAAAGGCCACCGCCGAACAGCTCGGCTTGAACCCGATCCTGACCGGCGCGGCCAACACCAGCGGCGGCGTCATGGGCAAGATGATCTCGCCCCAGTCTCTGGCCGTGGCTACCGCCGCCTGCGGCATGGTGGGCGAAGAGGGCACCCTGTTCCGCTTCACGCTGAAACACTCGATCTTCCTGACCATAGTGGTGGGTATCATCGTCTATCTGCAGGCGTATGTCCTGCAGTGGATGATTCCATGATATGCTGTCCGGCAGGGGCGGCTCTGCTGCTCCTGCCGGCTCTATATGAAATAACGGCAGATGGCTGGCAAAGCTTCTGATTGAAGATGGTGTGCGGGGGGGCCGCATAGAGGGAAGGGGGATGATCATGGACCAGAAATTTATTATGGAATTAACCGCCATCGTGGGTAACGCCAATACCTTGACCGATCGGGAATCACTGGCGTGCTACAAGTACGATTCGACACCCGGGCTGGAGAGTCTGCCGGGCGCTGTGGTGCTGCCGGGGAGTGCGGAGGAGATGGCACGGGTCATGGTCCTCTGTAGTGGCGCCGGGGTCAGCGTTACCCCCCGCGGTTCGGGCACCAATCTGTCCGGAGGGTCCATTGCCGTTGCCGGCGGGATTGTTCTCCAGACGAGCCGCCTGAACAGTATCCTGGAGGTGGACGAGGAAAATCTGACCGCCACCGTGGAGCCTGGAGTTGTTACCAGTGCTCTCCATCGGGAGGTGGAGGCAAAAGGACTTTTTTATCCTCCTGATCCCGGCAGCATGAACATCTCTACCATGGGGGGGAACGTGGCGGAGAACTCAGGGGGATTGCGGGGGCTCAAGTACGGAGTAACTGCCGATTATGTCATGGGGCTGAAAACCATACTGCCGTCAGGTGAACTGCTGAAGACCGGCGGCAAGGTGGTAAAGGATGTGGCCGGCTATAACCTTAACCAGTTGCTGGTATCTTCGGAGGGGACCATGGGGATCTTCTCCGAAATTACGGTCAAGCTGATTCCCAAGCCGAAGACCAAGAAGACCATGCTGGTCCATTTTCCCGTCCTGGAACAGGCGGCGCTCACCGTGTCGCATATCATCGCTGCCCGCATCATTCCGGCAACCCTGGAGTTTCTGGACCGGGTCACCATCAAGTGTGTTGAGGACTATGCCCATGTGGGGCTGCCGTTGGATGTCGACGCCGTGCTTCTCATCGAGGTGGACGGCCATCCCGCCCAGGTGGAAGACGATGCGGCAGCGATCAGGTCCATCTGTGAAAAACACAAATGCTCGTTTTTCCAGACAGCGGCCACGACCGAAGATGCCTTGAAGCTCGCCACTGCACGGCGTGTGGCTCTTTCGGCCCTTGCCCGATCCAGGCCGACCACCATCCTGGAGGATGCCACGGTCCCCCGAAGCTGTATTGCGCCGATGGTGAAGATCATTCAGGAAACGGCTTTGAAGTATGACCTTACCATCGGCACTTTTGGCCATGCCGGTGATGGCAACCTGCACCCCACCTGTCTGACCGATGAGCGGGACAAGGATGAAATAGCCCGGGCCCATCAGGCCTTTGCCGAGATATTCGATGCTGCCATTGCCATGGGAGGGACCATTACCGGTGAGCATGGCGTTGGCCTGGCAAAGAAGAAATTCCTGCCGCGGCTCGTGGGAGAGGCAGGGCTTAAGGTCATGCGGGGTATAAAGGGAGCCTTTGACCCGAAGGGGATATTGAACCCGGGAAAAGTATTTTAAATTCGGGATCGGGGACCAGGGACTAGGGATCTGAAAAAGCAGGAATAGGGTTTCCTGATCCCAGTTCACAGGTTCCTGTTCCCAGGAGTCATGATGGACTATCTGAAAATGATTAACTGCATGCGCTGCGGCATGTGCCTGCCGCATTGCCCAACGTATCGAGAGACGTTCCTTGAGACAGCTTCGCCTCGCGGCCGGGTGGCATTGATGCGAAAGCTTGAGGAGGGGGAGCTGGACGTGAGCGAACGGCTCCTTGAATATCTTTCACTTTGTCTTGACTGTCAGGCCTGTGCATCGGCCTGCCCGTGCGGAGTGAATGCCGGCGAGATGGTGGCGGAGTTCCGGTGCGACCGGAAGGAAGAAGGTGGGCTCTCGTTCATGGAGGAGATCATCCTGCGCCGGCTCCTTCCTCACCCCGACAGGCTTGAGGCATCGCTCAGACCAGTGCGGCTCTATCAGAAATCGGGGCTGCAGAAGGTGGTTCGCACCATGGGACTGTTGAAGTTGTTCCCCTCTGCGCTTGAGCGGATGGAGGGGCTATTGCCCGGCCTGCCCGAAAGGCCTTTGCGCCGGACCATCGGCGAGGTCACCGAACCAGAGGGAGAGGCGCGTGGGACGATCGGTTTTTTTCTCGGCTGTGTCATGAGTCTCGTCTTTGCCGAGGCGAGCTATGCCACGGTGCGGCTCCTCTCCGCCCTTGGCTACCGGGTCATAACGCCGAAGTCGCAGAAATGCTGTGGAGCCCCCAACGTCCTTGCCTCGGACCGGCAAGGGCTTCTCGATGCGGCACGGTTCAACGTCGACCTGTTCAGCGGCTATAACCTGGATTTCATCGTTACCGACTGCGGCGGCTGCGGCTCGGAGCTGAAAAAATACGGCTGCCATCTGGAAGGAGATGAGCGGGCTGCCGGCTTCAGTGCGCAGATCAGGGATATCAACGAGGTGCTGGCAGAACGGGGTGAAGAGTTGCAGAAGCGACTCAAACCGTTGCCGTTGAAGGTTACCTGGCATGATCCCTGTCACATCGCCCATTGCCAGGGAATCCGCCAGGAGCCGCGCAAGCTCCTGAAACTGATCCCCGGGCTCGATTATCGGGAACTGAATGAGGCGGACGCATGTTGCGGCAGCGCGGGTACGTATAATATCCAACGGCCGGAGATGGCGGACAAGGTGCTGCAACGAAAGGTGGACAACATCCGCCGCACCGGCGCCGATTGCCTGGTTACCGCCAACCCCGGCTGTCTGATTCAGCTGAAAAAGGCGTTGGCAGCCGATGCCCAACCGGTCAGGGTGGCGCATATAACCGAGCTGTTGCTGGAGAGTTTTATGGCGAAATAAACATATGCTTGCCATTAAAACATATATATTGTATGAAAAAGGGGTTAATGCTAACCCTTTTTTCATTGGAGCGCCATGAAGTTCAAACCGATCAAGCCGAAGAAAATCTCCACGCAGATTGCGGAGCAGATCCGTACATCAATACTGTCAGGCGAGTTCAATCCGGGCGACAAGCTCCCGCCCGAGCGCGAACTGGCCGAGTTGTTCGGCGTATCCCGACCTTCTGTCCGCGAGGCGCTCAATGTTCTGGCTGCCTCCGGCCTGGTGGAGGCATTCCAGGGCGGGGGGACCGTGGTCAAGTCCCTGGTCGAAACACCCACCGGCACTCCGCTCTCCGAATTGATCAGGGGGGAAGGGGAACGGGCGCTTGACGTTATCGAGGTGCGGAAAGGGATGGAATCCTGGACTGCCTATTACGCTGCACAAAGGGCTTTGCCCGAGGATATCGTCAGGTTGCAGGCAATCGTCGACGCCATGGCCCGGAACCTGGATGGGGCAAAGTCATCCGAGGACCTGGATGCCAATTTTCACACGGTGATTGCCAGGGCAACCCATAATGTCGTCTGGCTGCATATGATGCAGAGTATCTTTGACGCCATGAAGGAGTTTCAGCGGAATGTCTGGCGGGCGGTTTATCTGACCGAAGAGGATCACAAGATGCTTTATACCCATCACCGAAGCATTTTCGAGGCGATCAGAGACAAGAATCCGGAGCAGGCGCGGGATCTGATGCTTTTACATCTGACCTTTGCCGAACAACGCAGCAGCGCCTATGTTGCCCGGGGACGGGAGTAAATTGCGCGTCTCTTATTTATGATAAGGCCTTGCGGAATGTCCGTAAGGCCTTTTTAAATAAAATTTATAGATAAAGAACGGCATTATTCCTTGAAGCGTCATTTCTTTTTGAGTATACTTGACCGGTTTTTTAACTGAGAGGAATAGGGGGATGGTTTAAATGATAGATTTTCTCGGAGGCTGGAAGAGAACCCATTATTGCGGAGCTTTGACCGCGGGTGATATAGGGAAAGAAGTGGTGCTGATGGGATGGGCGCACCGTCGGCGCGATCATGGCGGGTTGATATTCGTTGACCTGCGCGATCGGGAGGGTTTGGCCCAGGTGGTTTTCGACCCGGATAACAGTCCGGCGGCACACAAAAAAGCTGAAGCGATCCGCAATGAATATGTGGTGGCAATACGGGGCAAGGTAATACCCCGCCCTGATGGCACGGTCAATGCGAACCTCAAGACCGGCGAAGTGGAAGTGCTGGTATCGGAATGCAAGATGCTCAATCGCTCCAAGGCGCTTCCCTTTACACTGGATGATTATGTGGATGTGGCTGAAAACCTGCGCCTCAAGCACCGTTATCTGGATTTACGTCGTCCGGTTCTCCAGGAAAACCTTATCCTCCGCTCGAAGGTTGCCCAGATTACCCGTCAGTATCTGACCGGTAATGGTTTCCTGGAGCTGGAAACGCCGTTCCTCACGAAATCGACGCCTGAAGGTGCCCGCGATTTTCTCGTCCCGTCTCGGATCAACCGGGGTGAGTTTTATGCCTTGCCGCAATCTCCGCAGCTTTTCAAGCAAATTCTGATGGTATCGGGTTTTGACCGCTACTTTCAGGTAGTCCGCTGTTTCCGCGATGAGGACCTGCGCGCCGACCGGCAACCGGAATTTACCCAGATCGATTGCGAGATGTCGTTCATTGATCGTGAGGACATCATAACCGTCATGGAGGGGCTTATTGCCCGGATATTTACCGAGACAAAGGGGGCGACGGTAAATCTCCCCATCCCGCGCATGACCTATGCCGAGTCAATCCGCCGCTTTGGCGTCGATAATCCCGATCTTCGTTTCGGGCTGGAACTGGTCGAGTTGTCTGATATCGTCAAAAACGCCGGATTCAAGGTGTTTGCCGATGTGGTGGCCGGCGGCGGGATCGTCAAGGGGCTGAATGCCAAGGGGTGTGGCGGCATGTCGCGCAAGGAGATCGACGACCTGACCGAGTTCGCCAAGATTTACGGTGCAAAAGGTTTGGCTTACGTGAAGATGACCGCCGAGGGGTGGCAGTCACCCATCGCCAAATTCTTTACCGCTGAGGAAATCTCGGCCATGGACAAGGCATTTGACGCCAAAGAAGGCGATCTGCTTCTCTTTGTCGCCGACAAACCGAAGGTCGTCAACGATTCTCTGGGTAAGCTGCGCAATCACCTGGCCAAAAGTCTCGGGCTGCTGGATAAGGATACCTTTAATTTTGTCTGGATCACCGACTTCCCTCTTTTGGAGTGGGACGAAGAAGAAAAACGGTGGGCTGCCGTACATCACCCATTCACCGCTCCGATGGATGAGGATCTGGAATATGTTGAATCCGATCCGGGCCGCTGTCGCGCCAAGGCTTATGATCTGGTGCTGAACGGCAACGAAATCGGCGGAGGCAGCATCAGGATACATCAGGAAAAAATTCAGTCTCTTATGTTCAAGATGCTTGGCCACTCCGAGGAAGACGCACGGACCAAATTCGGTTTTCTGCTGGATGCCATGGATTACGGAGCTCCGCCCCACGGTGGAATCGCCTTTGGTCTTGACCGCCTCATCATGCTTCTCACCGGCAGTGATTCGATCAGGGATGTCATCGCTTTCCCCAAAACCCAGAAAGGCGCCTGTCTGATGTCTGAGGCGCCGTCTGCTGTAGATATGAAGCAATTGCGAGAACTCGGGCTGAAAACGGTCGTCAAATAAAGGTACTGGATGATTCGGCTCTGTGGCAAATTACCCTTATTGGTAATCCTGATTGTGTTATTGTTGTCCGGCTGCACCACACCTGCACCGATGTGGAGACAGGAGGCACAAAATGTCCTGGATAAGGCCCGGAGAGACGAAGGCGATAAAATCTTCCCCGCGGAATTCGCGAGTATTGAGGAACTGATCCTGAAGGGAGAAGTTCTTGTAAAAGAAGAAGAGATTGAGGACGCCGATAAATTATTCCTGTTAGCCTGGTCTAAAGGTAGTTTGCTGGAAAAGAAACTTGCAGCTGAAAAACTTCGGCTCAAGGAAGAGGCCCAGCGCAGGGCTGATGCTGAAAGGCTTGAGCTGGAGAGAAAGCGCGCACTGGAGGCGGAGGCACGCAGGATCGCTCTGGAAAAGTATGAAGCTGCCAAAGCTGCGCAGGAAGCAGAGGCGCGCAGAATTGCAGAAAAAAACGCCGAAAAGGCCAGGCAACCCAAAGAGCGGCAACTACCCGCCTATCACACGGTGAAACGTGGTGAAAGTTTGCCGTTCATAGCTTCGCAGCCGGAGGTTTACAACGATCGAAACCTCTGGCCGCTTCTATACCGAGCCAATCGGGATCAGATCAGCGATCCCAAACATATCTGGCCTGGCCAGGTGCTGCGCATACCGAGAAACCTGAGCCGCGAAGATATCGTTGAGGCAAGACGTTACGCCCAGGAAAAACCTCTCCATTAATCTCCCCCGAAAGCAGATGGTTGAGCAGTTGAGAAACTGCTCAACCATTTCTCCCTGAAGTAGAAAAACACAATAATTTCCTCCAATATTTTCCTTGACACCGAAAACTGATTTGTATACTGTATACAAAATTTTGAAGGCCCGATGCTGATTTGCTAACACTTTAAAATGTTTGGACAAATTCAGCGTCCAAGATTCCTAAGTGCGGTTCGGCTGTGAAAAACATCAACTCTACGCTTCATTCAAGTAACAAGATTGAAAAGTGTTAAAACGGCTTGCAAGCACTACAACATCTTTTCATTAAGCCTCTGGCGATGCTGGCATAAAAACTAAGGAGAGAATATGACAACACAAACTGCAAAGATCATTTGGTCAAAGATTGATGAAGCACCCGCACTGGCAACATACTCTTTACTCCCCATCGTCAATGCCTTCACAAAGGCAGCTGGCGTTGTCGTTGAAACAAGGGATATCTCTGTTGCAGGAAGAATTATCGCAAACTTTCCCGACTATCTGACGGAGAGTCAGAGAATGCCGGATTATCTGGCTGAATTGGGCGAGCTCACACAGAAGCCCGAGGCCAATATCATCAAGCTGCCCAATGTCAGTGCTTCAATTCCCCAGCTGAAAGCCGCTATTAAGGAATTGCAGGGAAAGGGCTATAAACTACCGGATTATCCAGAGGAACCTAAATCCGACGCAGAGAAAGAGCTTCATGCAAGATATGCCAAATGTCTGGGAAGTGCCGTAAACCCAGTTTTAAGGGAAGGGAACTCCGACAGGAGATCGGCACGTGCGGTAAAGGAATACGCTAAAAAGCACCCGCATAAAATGGGCGCTTGGAGCCCGGATTCAAAGACACATGTATCCAATATGAATGATGGGGATTTTTACCACAGTGAAAAATCCGTTACCATGAAAAAGGCCGGCAATGTACGTATTGAGTTTGTCGGTCAAGACGGGAAGACCACAGTTCTGAAAGAGAAGTTGCCCCTTCAGGAAGGTGAAGTCCTCGATGGAACGTTCATGAACGTTCGCGCCCTGCGCAAATTCATCGCGGAGCAGATTGAAGACGCTAAGGCAAAGGATGTGCTGTTCTCCGTGCACCTCAAGGCCACCATGATGAAAATATCCGATCCCATCATGTTCGGTCATTTCGTTTCCGTCTTCTATCAAGATGTTTTCGAAAAGCATGCGGCTACATTTAAGGAGCTGGGTGTCAATCCGGATCTTGGCATGGGTGACCTGTATGCAAAAATCAAGAAATTGCCGGAAGCCAAGCAGACCGAGATAGAAGCGGATATCCAGGCAGTTTACAAGAAGCGGCCTGCACTGGCGATGGTGGACTCGGATAAGGGCATCACCAACCTGCATGCAAGCAATGACATCATCATCGATGCATCCATGCCGGTTGTTATTCGTGACTCCGGTGGGATGTGGGGCCCGGATGGAAAGCTTCACGACGTGAAATGTGTGATACCTGATACCTGTTATTCAGAGTGGTATCAGGTGTGTATAGATTTCTGTAAGAAAAACGGCCAATTCGATCCTACAACGATGGGTTCTGTGTCAAACGTAGGTCTGATGGCACAAAAGGCGGAGGAATATGGCTCCCACGACAAGACATTCAAGGTTCCGGGAAATGGGACCGTTCGAGTAGTCGATGAATCCGGAGCGGTACTCATCCAGCACACCGTAGAAGAAGGCGATATCTGGCGCGGTTGCCAGGCAAAGGATCTGCCGATACGAGACTGGGTAAAGCTGGCGGTAAACAGAGCAAGGGCAACCGGAGCACCGGCTATTTTCTGGTTGGACAAAAACAGGGGCCATGATGCACAGATGATCGAAAAGGTAAACATGTACCTGAAAGACCACGATACGAAAGGTCTGGAAATTGAGATCATGGCTCCTGTGGACGCGATGCTTTTCACGTGTCAAAGAGCAAAAGCCGGTAAAGATACCATTTCCGTAAGCGGAAACGCCTTGAGGGATTATCTGACCGACCTGTTCCCGATTCTTGAACTGGGTACCAGCGCAAAAATGCTGTCGATCGTACCGCTTCTGGCTGGTGGCGGACTGTTCGAGACAGGAGCAGGCGGCTCGGCGCCCAAGCATGTCCAGCAGTTTCTACAGGAAGGCTACCTGCGGTGGGATTCACTAGGCGAATTCCTGGCGCTGGCCGTATCTCTGGAGCATCTGGCCAATACCTTCAAGAATGAAAAGGCCCAGCTCCTGGCAGATACGCTTGATCAGGCAAACAGCAAATTCCTGGAGAACAATAAGAACCCGGCTCGTAAGGTTGGTCAGATAGACAACAGAGGCAGCCACTTCTACCTCGCAATGTACTGGGCTGAGGCTCTGGCAGAGCAGACCAAGGACAAAGAACTGCAGGCACGTTTTGCCAAAGTTGCACAGCAGCTCAAGGAAAATGAGGCGAAGATCAATGACGAATTGATCGGTGCCCAGGGGAAACCTCAGGATATCGGCGGCTACTATATGCCGGATCCGGTAAAGACGGAAAAAGCAATGCGTCCTAGCGCAACCTTAAATGCTATAGTGGACGCTATCGCATAAAGGGTGTAGTAAATAAAACAAAATCCAGTCAAGGAGAGAGAAAAATGGCCAGAAAGAAGATTTCGTTAATCGGTGGTGGACAGATCGGCGGCGTTCTTGCTCAGCTTTCAGCACTGCGGGAACTTGGTGATGTGGTACTTTTTGATATCGTTGAAGGGTTGCCGCAGGGTAAAACCCTTGATATCGCCGAGGCTTCACCGGTTGATAATTTTGATGTGGCTCTTTCAGGTGCAAACGATTACGCTGATATCAAGGGTTCCGATATCGTAATTGTTACCGCTGGTCTTCCCCGTAAACCGGGCATGAGCCGTGACGATCTTATCGCCACAAATGCGAAAATCATGCAGTCGGTTTCCGAAGGGATCAAGCAGTACGCTCCCAATGCTTTTGTCATCGTTATTTCCAATCCGCTTGATGCCATGGTTACCCTCTGCCAGAAAATTACCGGCTTTCCTTCAAACCGCGTCATGGGCATGGCCGGCGTGCTTGACTCCGCACGCTTTGCCGCTTTCATCGCATGGGAACTCGGCGTGTCCGTGAAAGACGTCAATGCCATGGTATTGGGCGGTCACGGCGACACCATGGTTCCCATCATTCGTTATGCCAACGTCAACGGCGTACCGGTCATGGAGCTTCTTGAGCGCAAGTACAATAATGACAAGGCCAAAGCAAAAGAAGTTATGGCTGCTCTTGTTAAGCGTACCCAGGGTGCCGGCGGTGAAGTTGTCGGCCTGCTCAAAACCGGCAGCGCTTTCTACTCACCTGCTTCCAGCGCAATCGCCATGGCTGAATCCATCCTCCGTGACCAGAAAAGACTCCTGCCGGTTTGTGCGTTGCTCAATGGCGAGTTTGGCGTAAAAGGCTACTATGTGGGCGTACCCTGTATTCTCGGTTCCAATGGCATTGAGAAGATCGTTGAATTCTCACTCGACGCTGAAGAGCAGGCAATGTTCGACAATTCAGTCGCAGCCGTTAAGGAACTTGTAGACAGCATGAAGTAATTTGTAATAGTTGTTAACTAGCAGGTAAAGAAGGGCTTATTAGCCCTTCTTTACCTTTTTTATTACCTGCGTGACCGTGTAACAGTGGGTATAAAGTCTTTCTTGCTTTTTGTATACAGTATGTGTTATAGAAACCGTGTTTGCTTGCCCGCGAGGCATATTCCAGTAAAGGAGTGTACGTAGATGGATAAGAAGCTTCCGACAATTGAGATCATCGAGAAGTACTGCAAGGGATGCCATATCTGTGTAGAGTTTTGCCCTACTAAAGTCTTGGAAATGAAGGGCTTTGTGGCATCCGTAAAAAACCTGGAAGCCTGCATCAAATGTATGCAGTGCGAACTGAGATGTCCGGATTTTGCTATTAAAGTGACCGCTTAATAATTAAACAGGAGGTAGTGAAAGTGGCAAAGAAAGTTGCTTTTATGCAGGGTAACGAAGCTGCTACCCATGGCGCACTGTATGCCGGGTGCAAGTTTTTCGCCGGTTACCCGATTACTCCGTCAACTGAGGTTGCGGAGGTTATGTCGGCAGAGTTACCGAAAATAGGTGGTAAGTTTATTCAGATGGAAGACGAGATCGGGGCTATGGCCGCTGTTATCGGTGCCTCACTGGCAGGTTCCAAGGTACTGACATCCACTTCCGGCCCCGGACTTTCCCTTAAGCAGGAACTTATCGGTTACGCATGCATAGCCGAAACTCCATGCGTTATTATCAACGTTATGCGTGGTGGTCCATCAACCGGTATGCCTACCGGTCCCAGCCAGTCTGATGTCATGTCTGCTAAATGGGGTACACATGGCGACCATCCTGCAATCTGTCTTGTGCCTGCATCCGTTCAGGAACTTTTTGAGGAGACTGTCCGTGCCTTCAATCTGGCCGAAAAATACCGTACACCCGTTATGGTTATGCCGGATGAAATTGTTGCCCATATGCGTGAAAGAATCGTTTTCCCGGAGAAGGGTGAACTTGAAGTAATTGATCGTACAGCTCCATCCGTCTCTCCCGAGCAATACAAGCCTTATGATACCAAATTTGGAGATGTTCCACCGCTGGCTGCATTCGGTTCCGGATACCGGTTTCATGTAACAGGCTTGAACAAAGCAGAAGACGGCTTCCCTACAACCAAGGCCTCCCTGGTGCAGGCTGAGGAGGAGCGTCAGGTTCGTAAGGTCGATGCCAACGTTGATGATATTGTCAAATTTGAAGAGTACATGCTGGATGATGCTGAAGTGGCTATCGTTGCCTTTGGTTCCACCTCACGTTCTGCACGCTTTGCAGTGAATGAAGCCCGTAAACAGGGTATCAAGGCCGGTCTGTTCAGAATCAAGACCTTCTGGCCTTTCCCGGACAAGCAGCTCAAGGCATTGGCCTCCAGGGTCAAGGCATTTATTACGCCTGAGATGAATCTTGGCATGTGTACTGTGGAAGTACAGCGTTGCGCAGAAGGAAAGGCCCCGGTTCACGGCATCTTCCGTGTTGACGGAGAGCCGATTAATCCTGGTCAGATCCTCGACAAGATCAAGGAGGTTAAGTAAAAATGGCTTTTGATTATGATAAATATATCCGTCCCGGTAAATTACCGCACATCTGGTGCCCCGGCTGTGGCCACGGCATTGTAATGAAAGGGCTCATCAGGGCCATTGACACCCTGGGCCTTGAAAAAAACAATACGGCCATAGTTTCCGGTATCGGCTGTGCCTCAAGGCTTCCCGGTTATCTGGATTTCTGTACGCTCCATACGGCTCACGGCCGTGCAGCGGCTTTTGCTACCGGTGTAAAGATGGCTAAGCCTGAAATGGATGTTATCGTTGTTGGTGGTGACGGCGATGGTACTGCCATTGGTGGTAACCACTTCATCCACGCCTGTCGTAGAAACATCAACATGACCTACATAATCATGAACAACAATATCTATGGCATGACAGGTGGACAGTTTTCACCCTGTACTCCAACCGGCGCCAAGGCTTCCACAACGCCTTACGGCAACCCTGATCCGGCATTTGATATCGCAAAGCTGGCGATCGGCGCCGGTGCAACGTTCGTTGCCCGCGGCACAGCATATCATGCAACCCAGATTGATAAGCTGATCGTAGAAGCGGTTCAACACAAAGGTTTCTCGGTTGTTGAAATTCTGGATGATTGCCCGACAACCTATGGCCGCCGCAATAAGTTCAAGTCTGTAATCGAGATGATGAACCGGTTGAAGGATGTTGCTGTCCCGGTTAAGGCTGCGGAAAAAATGACTCCTGAGCAGCTTCAGGGTAAAATCCTTACCGGCGTACTCTATAAAGAAGAAAGACCTGATTATACTTCTGAGTATGCAAAAGTCATTGAGCGTGCCAAGGGCGGCAAGTAATTAAATCCTAAAGGAGAAAGTCAGATGTCACAAAGATATGAAATCAGATTTTCCGGGGCAGGCGGACAGGGTTTGATCCTTGCCGGAGTTATTATGGCTGAAGCCGCCTCGATATATGACGGAAAGCAGGCTGTGCAGTCTCAGAGTTATGGGCCTGAGGCACGCGGCGGCGCTTCAAAGTCGGAAGTTATTGTTTCGGACTCCATGATCGATTACCCGAAAGCTACCGTTGTTGACGCTCTTCTTGCGCTGACCCAGGAAGCTTGCGATAAGTACTCCCACGACCTGAAAGAAGGTGGCGTACTGCTCATCGATTCCGATCTGGTAACTAAACAACCAAAAGGCAACTTTAAGGTTGTTTCATTCCCTATCATCAATACCGCTAAAAACGAGGTAGGACGTGAAATAGTCGCAAATATCGTAGCTCTCGGAGCAATGGTTGCACTGACAGGCGTTGTAACCAAGGAAAGCGCTGAAAAGGCAGTTCTTGCTCGCGTTCCTGAAGCTTTTGTTGAGTTGAATAAAAAAGCATTCCAGTTGGGCTACGACAAGGCTGCTGCTGCCAAGTAGTAAACCAGCAATGCGAATTGCAGGAGAGCCCGATGAATGTTCATCGGGCTCTTTTTTTTGCTGAATTCATAGAAGGCTTTGCGCTGTTAACCTATAAAGCATTGCGGTAAGCCGGTTTATAGCGTATATATCAATGGTGAGGACTGTTTAAGTAATCTGGGGAGGTAAGACACATGTCTCTTGAACTTTGCGAAATGTCATTAAAGCAGACACAGGACTTACTTCGATTAACCGATCAAACCTTGCAGGACATATGCTGTAAAAGGTTTACCAGTGAAGAACTTTATGTTGAGGTATTGGGGAAAGTGCTGGGCGGAAAGGGACGACGCGGGCCATCCAGTATTTTTCTTGTTTTTCAGGAACATGATGGCAGCTTATGTCGCGGTCGGGTTTTCCATATGAAGGAAGGTGCGCTGGTAGAGAGGTCAGAGGAAATTACCTTCGACCCTTTATCAAGTTATGCAGTAAATCTCGTGCATGCCCAGGAACAAGAAAATGTGGTGGTTAACTGGGCCGATAGATACGAAAGTATCGAGGCCTTTCAGGATTATTTCCATCCCGGTGTAAAGGGTTTTGTCGTTTCGCCCATCACTAATTTTATCACCTGTCGTATCAGTGGTGAAACCCCTGGCGCCATAATTGCCTTCAATTACCCGGGTCGGGCAACCAATTATGACGCGGATGTATTACGCAGCATGGCCGTTGTGATTGGATCGTTACTGACCCTTTCCGACGAGGTAAGTGCGACGGAGAAGGCGTTTATCTATACAATAGAAACCTTGGCAAGGGCTTGTGAAGCAGCGGAAGAAGATACCGGAAGACATATTCTCCGTGTCAACCGCTATGCGGGAGCACTTGCCGCCAATATGGGGTTACCTATCGATTTTGTTGAGACGATCTCTTACTCAGCCCAGATGCATGACGTGGGAAAAATCAAGGTCCCAACCTCCATTCTGCTCAAAGAAGGTTCTTTGAATGATCAGGAAATGGAGCAGATCAAGATGCACCCCATTTACGGTGAACAGATACTTGGCGATTCGCCCCGCCTGCGCATCGCTCGCGAGATCGCCATAGCCCATCATGAGAACTGGGACGGCAGCGGTTACCCGTACCGGCTTAAAGGGGAAAACATCCCTCTTGCGGGCAGAATTGCCAAGCTTGCCGATGTTTACGATGCCCTCCGTTCCAAGAGAAGTTATAAAGAACCCTTAAGCCACGAAGCAGCCTTGGCGATTTTCCGTAACGGAGACAGTAGGGTAAATCCGCAAGCTCACTTTGATCCGGTACTTCTCGAAACCTTTTTCAAGATTGAACATATATTCGCAAAAATATATGAAAGTTTCGACCAGAAATTGAGTTGATACTTTCTTTTCACTTTGTTATGACATATATTTGAAAAGCATTATTTCTAATATTTGCAACTGAATAAGGAGAAAAAGGATGTTCCTCCTACCTAAGGGAAATCCACTATACGAAAATATTGCAGCTGCCAAGGTCAAGCTTCCCGAAATGCTCGACAAGTTGAAAGGTGGAGGTTTCACCGGTTACCTTAATTTTATTTTTCCATCATCGAGCGGGATACTTTTCTTCGAAGGGGGAAAACTTATCAGTGCGTTGCATGAGCTTGATAAAGCCAGACTTTCCGGTTTTGAGGCGATTGCCGAGCTCAGCAATCAAATCCTGGCTGGCGGCGGAAGTCTTTCGGTCTATCGTCTTTCCAAGGATCTGGTCATGGGGTTGCATGCACTTTTGCACGGAGAAGTGCTGTTTAAAGGACAGGAACTCAAGCTTATCGATATCAAGGGCCTTTTGGAAAAAATGAAGGTTCGCCAATTAAACGGCTGCTTGCGCATATACACAGAAGACAGATCTGCCTTGATCTTTTATAAGGAAGGTGCGCCCCTCGGTTTTTTCCACGATGGTTCCAACGATATTGAGACCTCTGCCAGCGAATCACAGAAAATTGCCGGATTGCCCGGCGCAAAAATCGATGTCTTGTCGACTAAAAGCGCCGATGAGTTGATGCTCTATGATCTTCTTGAAATGGTCAACATCGATAAGATTTGGGACTCGACTAAAATCCGTTATGCTGCCCAAATGGAGCAACTCAGTAAGGAAGCTCAAGAGCGCGATAGTGTGCAACAGAACGAAAGGCTTCGAGAACTGGAAGACGATTTGAAAGAGGTTGCTGTTGCCTACCTGGGAAAAGTGGGGCGGACCCTTGTCGATAAGGAATTAAGCGAGCGAGGTGGCAGAGACGCTCTTCTTAATGCCGATGAGGTTACGAAGTTTCTGGCGGGAGTGGAAAAATCGTCAAAATTGTTGACCAGTCTTTCCAAATTGAAGGAAATGAGCGATCTTATGAAAAATGAAATTTTCAATCGGGTGAACGGTTGATCTCTGAATGGAGGGGTAATGGAATTATTCGCAGACTTGACAACGGTATCTGTCATCCAGGTCATTTTCTGGTTTCTTGCCGGAGTTATCAGTTTTTACTTCAGCATTGGTAACGCTCGTATCTGGACCAGTATCTCCCTTGGATTTTTTCTCATCTTCATCAGTCAGGCCTACCTTTTGGCGCCATGGAGCGATTATCAACGACTGGCGGCAATCCACTACATAATCGGCACCGTGGCCATTATGGTCATGACGCATGGATTTCAAGAGTACTATGTGTTCAGCCGCACACTTGAGACGGGGGGGAGCAAAACCTTTGTTTATCTGGGGACCCTTGCCGTGACCCTGGCGTCGACTGTCTTTGTCTTCATTAACCCAGAGCCGACCTACAATGTCCTCCGTAATATCAAGATGATTGAAAATGCCAACTGGGTATTCCTTTCACTGATCAACATCGACATGATCCGCAAGATCTATCTGCAGATCCGTGATTCGGACATAGCCAGAGGATTTATCGCCTTCGGGGCGGTGTTCGTCTGCATCCTGCTCTGGAAGGGATCGGAACTCTATCTGCAGGTATTTTGCTGGGATAGTGACTGGCACTTGTTCATGCAGAGCATCGGCGCCTATCACAACGTCGACTATCCCGGCCGGGTGAACTTCTCCATCATGGTGAATCAGGTCGGGGGATTGTTGTCGGGCCTTTCCGTAGGCGGCACTTTTATTTATCTTTTTAGATTGTTGAGGTAGTTATTCCAATTCCAAATCAAGGCGCTATCTTCGTTGGCTCGTCTTCGGCTCCTCAACGTACTATCTGTACGCCTTCGTCGCTTCACTTCTCGCCGCCTTGATTTCATCCTTGATTTGAAATCGGAATTATACAGCCACACGGGCAGCAACAATAAAAAGCGCCGCTTAGTCGGCGCTTTTTATATATTTGCACAACTCCTCGGAATTCTTGACCTCTCAATACATATCAGTTATCTTGACGTAAATTTTGTTGCGGAGTGATCGTTATGAGCCGTCCAAGCTGGGATGAATATTTTATGGAGATAACCCACCTCGTAGCCAAGCGCTCCACCTGCCTGCGCAGGCAGGTGGGAGCCGTAATCGTCAAGGACAAGAATATCCTGGCAACCGGTTATAACGGCGCTCCATCCGGTGTATCACACTGTCTGGACGTGGGGTGTCTGCGGGAAAAGCTCAACATCCCCTCTGGCGAGCGCCATGAGTTGTGTCGCGGACTCCATGCCGAACAAAACGCCATAATTCAGGCAGCCAAGCATGGCACCACCATTGATGGCTCGACACTCTATTGTACGACCTTGCCTTGTATTATCTGTTCAAAGATGGTGATAAATGCAGGGATAAAACGAATTGTCTATGAAGTCGGGTATCCGGATCAACTGGCCGAGGAGATGATCAAGGAGTCCGGCGTTGTTATCGACAGGTTTCCCGAGAAGATATCTCAAGTGGAGGAGTTATGAAATGTCCTTTCTGTGCTTTTGCTGACAGTAAGGTAGTAGATTCTCGACCTGACAAGGGCGGTTCTACCATAAGAAGGCGGCGGGAGTGTGAATCTTGCGGTAAGAGATTTACAACCCATGAACGGGTGGAAGAAATATTGCCGCTCGTTATCAAAAAGGACGGCAGGCGCGAACCTTTTGACCGGATGAAACTAGTTGCCGGTATTCAGAAGGCGTGCGAGAAACGACCTGTTTCCGTGGAGACGATTGAGCGGCTCGTTGATCGTCTTGAAATACAGATGCAGGAAAGCGGTGAGAAGGAGATACCGAGTAAATCCCTGGGGGAATGGGTGATGGCTGAACTGCATTCCATCGATCAGGTCGCTTATGTGCGCTTTGCTTCGGTTTATAGGTCATTCAAGGATATTACGGAATTTATGTCCGAGTTGCAGGATCTGTTGAAGAAATAACCGGGGACGCCGCATCGGCTGCTTTTGAAACATTACACGATGGAACATTTTAACGAAAAAATGATGAAACGCGCCATCGTCCTGGCGAAACGGGGAATTGGCAGAACATCGCCGAACCCGGCAGTAGGGTGCGTGATTGTCAAAGGCGGCGCGATTGTTGGGGAGGGGTGGCATAAAAAGGCAGGCACCCCCCATGCCGAGGTCCATGCGCTGCGTCAGGCCGGCGAAATGGCCCGCGGCGCCGATGTCTATGTCACCCTTGAACCGTGCGCCCACTTCGGAAAGACTCCGCCTTGCGCCGATGCACTCATCGCGGCGAAGGTGTCCAGGGTCCATATCGGCATGGTTGATCCCAATCCCAGGGTATGCGGCGAGGGGATCTCGATGCTCCGCTCGGCCGGCATTGAGGTCGTTATTTCCGTCCTTGAGGAAAACTGCCGCTCGCTGAACGAGCCTTTCATCAAGCATGTGACCACCGGCCTTCCTTTTGTCATCCTGAAAAGCGCCATGACGCTGGACGGGAAAACAGCCACAGCCGGTAAAGACTCCAAATGGATAACCAGTGATAAATCAAGGCAATATGTGCATAAACTCCGAGCAAAGCTTGATGCGATAATGGTGGGGGTCGGCACCGTCATAACAGATGACCCGCTTCTTACCTCCAGAATTCCCGCCGGCAGGGACCCGCTGCGCGTTATTGTCGACTCCACGTTGCGAATCCCACTGTCATCGCAGGTTCTTCATGTCGACTCCCCTGCTAAAACGGTTATTGCCACGATTTCTGACGATGAAGCGCAGATTGCCCGGATAACGGCTGCTGGTGCCGACGTCCTGTGTTGTCGGCAGACGAATGGTCGCGTTGATCTCCACGATTTGTTCGTCAAGCTCGGCGGACTGGGGGTGCAGTCGCTTCTCCTCGAAGGGGGAGGAGCGCTTGCCGGTGAAGCGCTGCGTTGCGGGTTGATCGACAAGTGCATGTTTTTCTATGCGCCGAAAATGGTAGGCGGCGAAGGTTTAGGCCCATTCTCCGGCAGTGGGGTAGAGCTTATGGCCGATGCAATACCGCTGAAAAACATTTCCATTACTAAGATAGGGGGCGATATCCTCGTCCAGGGGTATCCGGAGAACGCATGTTTACAGGTCTGATTGAAGAGGTTGGCAAGGTCGTCAAGATCGAAGTGACCGGCGCTGCAGGCATATTGACCGTTGCAGCCGGCTTTCCGCAGGATGAAGTCGCATTGGGTGACTCCATTGCCATAAACGGTGTCTGTCTTACCGTCACCCAAAAGAACGCCGGGACTTTCGGTTTCGATGTGTCGCCGGAAACCATTGAACGGAGTGCTTTGCGAGGCATGAAAAACGGCTCCCCGGTCAATCTGGAGCGGGCGCTGCCCCTTTCCGGCCGGCTTGACGGTCATATCGTCTCGGGACATGTGGACTGTGTCGCCACCATCGGCGACCGCCGGGAGATTTCCGGCAATACGGTCTTTTTTTTCCGCATGGCGCATGAGTACCTTAAGTATGTTGCACCCAAGGGGTCGGTGGCGATCGACGGCATCAGCCTCACGGTAAATGCAGTTGCAGAGGACGGTTTTACCGTGAATATCATTCCACACACGACGGCGAACACCACTCTTAAATACAGACAGGTCGGCGATCAGGTGAATATCGAAACAGATATACTTGCCAAATACGTAGAACGCCTGCTGACCGGCCGTGGAGAGGCGAAAAGCTCTGGAATCACGCTGGAACTTCTTGCAAAAAGCGGTTTTATGTGACATAAAGACTAATTGTTTTAGCGTGTGCTGTTCTGCTTTACTAATAACGAAACGGGTATTTTTCAGGGAACGAGGTTATTGTATGACGGTTGCCAGGATAGAAGACGCTATTGAGGATATTCGGCAGGGAAAGATGGTTATCCTGGTGGATGATGAAGACCGGGAAAACGAGGGGGATCTGACCATGGCGGCGGAAAAGGTCACTCCCGAGGCGATCAACTTTATGGCCAAATACGGTCGAGGTCTTATTTGTCTCACCTTGACCGGCGATAAGTGTGACCAGCTCAATCTACCACCGATGGTTTCCAGCAACACATCTTCCTTCGGCACTGCCTTTACCGTTTCCATTGAGGCAAAAAAAGGGGTTACTACCGGTATTTCCGCTGCCGACCGGTCCCATACCATCCTTACGGCCGTGGCTGACGACGCCTCTGCCGACGACCTGGCCCGTCCGGGCCATGTTTTCCCCCTCCGGGCAAAAAAGGGCGGGGTACTGGTGCGGGCCGGCCAGACCGAAGGCTCGGTCGATCTTGCACGGCTGGCGGGGCTCAAGCATGCAGGCGTCATTTGCGAGATCATGAACGATGACGGGAGCATGGCCCGCATGCCGGAACTGAAGAAATTCGCCAAGGAGCATGGCATCAAGGTCTGCACCATTGCTGACCTGGTGGCGTACCGTCTCAAGCACGAATCGCTGGTGCGCCGGGCCGCCGAGGTGAAGCTTCCCAGCCAACTAGGCGATTTCGTAGCAATTGCCTTTGAGAACGATATCGATAAGCTTGAACACCTTGCGCTGATCAAAGGTGAGATACGTGGCGATAAGCCGGTCCTGGTACGGGTTCATTCCGAATGCCTGACCGGCGATGTCTTTGCCAGCAAACGTTGCGACTGTGCCGACCAATTGCACCGCGCCATGGAAATCATAGAGTCGGATGGGACGGGGGTCATTCTCTATATGCGTCAGGAAGGCCGCGGTATAGGGTTGATCAACAAGCTGAAGGCATATGCCCTCCAGGATCAGGGAAAGGATACGGTTGAAGCGAATCTGGCGCTCGGTTTCAAGGCGGATCTGCGGGATTATGGTATCGGTGCGCAGATACTGGTCAACCTCGGGGTTAAGCAGATCCGGCTGATGACCAACAACCCCAAAAAGATCGTCGGACTTGAGGGATACGGGATCAACATCGTTGAACGGGTGCCCATTGAAATCGAGCCGTCAAAGAGCAACATTAAATATCTGAAGACCAAGAGAGAGAAGCTGGGACATCTCTTGGAAAACATATGACATTACACGAATCAACCGGGAGGGATTATGCCTAAATTTATCGAAGGGAAGCTGGATGCGAAAGGGCTTCGGTTCGGGATCGTAGTTGGCCGCTTCAACAGCTTCATTTCCGAGCGACTTCTTGAAGGGGCTCTTGACGCCCTGATCCGTCATGGCGCTGATGACAAAAACATCGATGTTGCCAGGGTTCCGGGGGCATTCGAGATACCGCTGGCTACCAAGAAAATGGCGGCAACCGGCAGGTATGATGCCATAATCTGCCTTGGTGCAGTGATACGCGGTGCTACCCCCCATTTCGATTATGTTGCCGCTGAAGTTTCAAAGGGTGTCGCCCATGTTTCGCTCGATAGCGGCGTACCGGTGGCCTTCGGTGTCCTGACTACTGACACCATTGAGCAGGCGGTAGAGAGGGCGGGGACAAAGGCCGGAAACAAAGGCTTCGACTCGGCCGTGACCGCCATTGAAACTGCAAATCTGTTTAAGGGGATAAAGTAGTGAGCAGTAGAAGAGAAGGGCGAGAACTGGCCCTCCAGGCATTGTACTCTTCGGACGTCGAGGTCATGGATGGTACGACCGTTCTTAAACGGATAATGGAAAACTTTGGCGACGGGTCCGAGCCGGCTGTGGATGCGCATTCCCGGTCATTTTCTTTTGCTGCTGAACTGGTTAACGGTGTCGTTGCCAACCGTGCGGCGATTGACCAGAGGATTGAGGAAAAATCGAAAAACTGGTCGATTTCAAGGATGGCGAGGGTCGATCTGAACATCTTGCGACTCGCGGTGTTCGAGTTGTTCTATCGACCGGATATTCCCAAAAACGTTACCATTAATGAAGCGATAGAGGTGGCGAAAAAATTCGGCGCCGATGATTCTCCTGCGTTTATCAACGGGATTCTCGATGAAATTGCCTCGTTGCTTCCTGACAAGGAATAGCACCGTTTTTGCCTGTTGTACCCCTTTTTTTGATACGTTAAGTGAGGTGTTATGAAAGAGATAAAGATTGGTTTGCTCGGTTTCGGCACCATCGGCGCCGGTGTTGTAAAATTATTGACAAAAAACAGCGCTCTCCTGGAAGAAAAGCTGGGTGCAAGGCTGTCGTTAAAGAAAATCGCAGACCTGGACATCACGACCGATCGTGGCGTAAGCGTTGAGCCGGGGGTTCTGACCACCAACGTGGACGAAGTCCTCTGCGACCCGGAGATTTCCATAGTCATAGAACTGATTGGTGGCTACGAGCCGGCCAGAAGCTTTGTCCTGAAGGCCATTGCCAACGGCAAGCACATAATCACCGCCAACAAGGCTCTTCTTGCCGTCCATGGCGAAGAGATCTATGCTGCTGCTGCGCAAAAAGAGGTTGAAATTCTCTTCGAAGCAGCGGTGGGAGGTGGGATACCGGTCCTTTCCGCCATCAAGGGGAACATGGCAGGGAACAACTTCAGCACGGTCCTCGGCATACTCAACGGCACCTGCAACTATATTCTCAGCAAGATGACGCAGGATGGGGTCGATTTCGCCGAAGTCTTGCAAACGGCGCAGGAACTGGGTTATGCCGAAGCAGACCCGACCTTTGATGTGGAAGGTATCGACACCGCACACAAACTTTGCCTGCTCCTCTCGCTCTGTTTCGGCACCAGGGTGGATTTGAAGGATATTTCCACCGAGGGGATCAGCTCCATCTCCGCAGTCGACATAAACTTTGCCCGGGATTTCGGTTACAAGATAAAGCTGCTTGCCATAGGCAAGCGTGATGGAGAGCGGATCGAAGCCAGGGTGCATCCCACCATGATTCCGGTCAACTATCCCCTTGCCGATGTTAACGGCGTATTCAACGCCATCCGCCTGACCGGTGATTTTGTCGGCCCGGTGATGTTCTACGGCCGCGGCGCAGGTATGGAGCCCACTGCCAGTGCCGTCATAGGCGACGTGGTGGACATTGCCCGAAATATGCTGGCAGGCATTTCACGACGCTCTGCCCCTCTCGGCTATCTCGATGACCGGGTGAAAAAACTGACCATTAAACCCATGGGCGAAATTGTCAGTAAGTATTATATACGCTTCAATGCGGTGGATAGACCAGGGGTGCTGGCGAAAATATCCGGCGCGTTGGGCGCCAGCAATATCAGCATCGAGTCCATGATGCAGACGGCGAGAAGCGCAAGCGAGACCGTGCCTATCGTTATCATGACCCATGAAGCCAGAGAAATGGATGTGAGAAAGGCACTGGCAGAGATAGATGCTTTTGATTTCATCAAGGAGAAGAGCAATCTGATCAGGATAGAGGATAACCTGGAGTAGATTGATGATCTTAAGTTGGGACGAGGGGATTGCATGATCTCCGGAAGCAGGGTCGCGTGCACATGATAGAGCCGCCCGGATTGGCAATTGCTGACGGGCGGTTTTTTTATCTCGATTAAACCTGAATCTGGTGAACTGCTTTTTTGATATGCGCATCAATCGATTCCGCGCCATGCAATTCTTGACTGATACTAACTAATCTGTATAATAGCGGTTTATTTTAGACGGAGAAAGAGTACCTTTATGGCAGTGGAAAAGTTTGAGACAGCACTGAAAAAGCTCGAAGAGGTGGTCAAGAAGCTGGAGGGTGGCGAGCTCCCCCTAGAGGATTCTCTGAAGGCCTTTGAAGAAGGGGTCAAACAGGCCGCCTTCTGTTCAAAGAAACTGAATGAAGCGGAAAAGCGGGTGGAACTGCTGCTTAAGCAGAAGGACGGCAGTTTTGCCAGGGAAGAGTTCCGCCTTGACGACGAATAACCGGCAATCCAATATTACTGTGAAACGAGATAGATTATGGACTTGAAAGCCTATTTGAAAGAACGTTGTACCCTGGTTGATGAAGCGCTCGATCGTTTCTTGCCGAAAGCCGATGAGCTCCCTTTTTCTCTGCATAAATCCATGCGTTATTCGGTTTTTGCCGGCGGCAAGCGAATTCGGCCGATACTGATGCTTGCTGCCTGCGATGCGGTCGGTGGGGACATTTCTCTGGCAATGCCAGCTGCCTGCGCCATGGAGATGATTCATACCTATTCGTTGATTCATGATGATCTGCCGGCCATGGATGACGATGACTTCCGCCGCGGCAATCCCACTAATCACAAGGTTTTCGGCGAGGCAATCGCCATATTGGCCGGCGACGCCCTCCTTACCGAAGCCTTTATCCTCATGAGCAGAGTAGAGCCAAGCGCTTCGCTGCCGCCGGAGGCGGTTTTACGGGTCATTCAGGAAATATCGCACTGTGCCGGGTCTCACGGCATGGTCGGCGGACAGGTCGTGGATATGGAGAGTGAAGGGAAGGCCGAAATGGATCTGGCAACGGTGCAGTATATTCACACCCATAAGACCGGCGCCCTGATCAAGGCATCGGTAAAAGCTGGGGCCATACTCGGCGGTGCTGATGAAGCAAGGCTGGCCTCCCTCACCACGTATGGGGAGGCAATCGGCCTGGCGTTCCAGATTGCCGACGACATCCTCGACATCGAAGGGACCACCGAAGAGATCGGCAAGGATGCAGGCAGTGATGAAGCGCGGGGGAAGGCAACCTACCCGGCGGTCATGGGCCTTGCAGAGTCGAAGAAGCGTGCCGTGGAACTGGTTGACATGGCGCTGGAGTCGTTGGCTGGCTTTGACCATCGGGCCAATCCGCTCCGTGACATCGCAACCTATATCGTTAAACGGAAGTCGTAATGGGAAATATATTGAATACAATTGACGGGCCTGAAGCGTTGAAAAAGCTTTCGCTGAAGGAACTGACCATCCTTGCCGGAGAGTTGCGCGAAACCATTATCGCCACCTGTGCGACCAACGGCGGGCATCTCGCTCCAAGTCTCGGCGTGGTGGAACTGACTATTGCGCTGCACCGGGTCTTTAATTCACCCAAAGACAAGATCGTCTGGGACGTGGGGCACCAGGCCTATGCCCATAAGCTTTTGACCGGTCGCCGTGAGGCGTTTAAAACCCTGCGCACCCTGGGAGGGATCAGCGGATTTCCAAAGCGTGCCGAATCCCCCCACGACGCTTTTGATGTGGGGCATTCCTCCACCTCCATCTCCGCGGCGCTCGGCATGGCCCTGGCCCGTGACCTGAAGCAGGAGCACAACAAGGTCCTGGCCGTGATCGGCGACGGTTCCATGACCGGCGGTCTTGCCTATGAGGGATTGAACCACGCCGGGCACCTGAACAAGGACCTTGTGGTCATCCTCAACGACAATGAGATGTCCATATCGGAAAACGTGGGGGCGCTCTCCAGTTTCCTCTCCCGTACCATTACCAACGAATTCGTCCACAAGATCAAGAAGGATGTGGAGGGGTTTCTGGAAAACCTCGATGGGCTCGGACGCGGCGTGCTCCAGGTCGCCAAGCGCGCTGAGGAGTCTCTCAAGGGGCTTTTCACGCCCGGCATGCTCTTCGAGGCCTTCGGTTTCGAATATGTGGGTCCCATTGACGGTCACAATGTCGAGCTTTTAATGGAAACCCTGGAAAACGTCAAGCGTTTCGACGATGCGGTGCTGATCCATGTCCTGACCAAGAAGGGAAAAGGGTATGCGCCTGCCGAAGCGAACCCGTCGCTGTTTCACGGGGTGGGCCCCTTTGATGTGGCAACCGGCAAGGTGCTGAAAGGAAAGGGCGGGGCTGCCTCATACACCTATATATTCGGCGAGGCGATGAAAAAGATCGCTGAAGACAACGACAAGGTTGTCGCCATAACAGCAGCCATGCCGGACGGTACCGGACTGTCCGGTTTCGCCGCCAAGTATCCTGAACGTTTTTTTGACGTGGGGATAGCCGAACAACACGGAGTCACGTTTGCGGCCGGCCTTGCCAGCCAGGGATTCAAGCCGGTCTTTGCCGTCTATTCTTCCTTCTTGCAGCGGGCCTACGACCAGGTTTTCCATGATGTCTGCCTGCAGAATCTGCCGGTGGTTTTTGCCATCGACCGGGCCGGGGTTGTGGGGAGCGATGGTCCGACCCATCACGGCGTGTTCGACCTGTCGTACCTCCGTCATCTCCCCGCCATGACCCTGATGGCGCCCAAGGATGAGAATGAGTTGCAGCACATGCTCCAAACAGCAATCAACCATGACGGTCCGGCAGCTGTACGCTACCCGCGCGGTAACGGCTATGGCGTGGCCATCGACCAGATATGCAAGGATATCCCCATTGGTAAAGCGGAACTTTTGCGCGATGGCATCGACGGCGCCGTCCTGGCGGTCGGCACGATGGTCTATCCCGCCCTTGAAGCCGCCGAAGCGCTTGCCGGCGAAGGTCTAAACCTGGCGGTAATCAATATGCGCTTCATTAAGCCGATTGACAAGGAGATGATCCTGTCCATGGCGGAGAAGACGGGAAGGCTCTTTACCATTGAGGAAAATGTCCTGCAAGGGGGCTTTGGCACGGCCGTCTTGGAGCTTTTGGAAGGGGAAGGTTTAGATAATGTTGCGGTGACGCGCTTTGGTTTTCCCGATTGCTTTATCGAACAGGGAGAGCAGCCGGAGTTGCGAGCCAGGTACGGCCTCGATGCTTCAGGGATCGCCGCACGTATCAGGGCGGCGCTACATTAGGAAATGCCGGGGCAACCCGGCTTTTTTTTATCGATCCCCTGTATATCATCCATGTTTATCAGTGGTTAACTGCTTTTCAGGTTAAACGTTGAGAGGTGCGAAGGTGCAAGTATTTCTGCCGGCAAATATGGTATAGTTGATCATGACATTTCAGGAACTGCAAAACGCCTTGAAGATATTCGGATTCACCGGCCGGGTTACCCTACGGGAGATCAAAAAGAGACATCGGGAACTGGTGAAGACTTGTCATCCTGATACGGGAGAGCAAAACGATCCGGAGCAGATAAGGCTGGTAAATGCTGCTTACGGGATCCTCCTGGAGTATGCGGAGGATTTCAGGTTTTCATTCACGGACGAGGAATTCCTGGCGCAGAATCCTGAAGAGCGTATCCGCTTGCAGTTCGCCGATGATCCTCTGTGGGGCAGTAATTAATTGCGAGGCATGCTGATGCAGAAAACACATTATATCTCCCTCTCTGCGCTCCTTATATTGTTCCTCACCCTGCTAACTTCGCTGCCGGTCTGTGCCAATGATCCCTTTGTTCACAATGATTATGCCCTGGAGCTTTTGAACCGGGGCGAATACGAAAAAGCTCTGGAGCAGTTGCAAAAAGCGTACAGCTTTTTCCCCTATAACGAAACCCTGCGGAAAAACCTGGCTGTGACCTATATGTATGTCGGCAAGCGGGAGATGGAAGCGAACCGTTACATGGAGGCGGCGGACTATTTTGATCATGCCCGAGAATTGGCTCCTGACAACGTTGTCTATGGCACGATGCGTGGTATTGCCCTCTATCTGGCGAAAAACTATGACGCTGCAAAGTATGAATTTGAGCGGGTTCGTGGGATCAGCGGCGATACCGTCGACATCCTCTATTACCTGGGACGGGTTTACTATGATACCGGTGAGCTTACCGCTGCGATTGAATGCTGGGACAATGCATTGGCTTTGGATCCGAACAACAAGGCGGTACGTGAAATAGTGGAGAAAGTCCGCAGGGAAGCGGCGGTCGAGTCCCGGATGGACAAGGAGCACAGCTCGAAGTTTGAAATTTCCTATGATGCCGAGGTTACTTCCAGCCTGGCCGGCGGGATACTCGACATACTGGAAAGCGCTTATAATCGGGTTGGATCGGATCTTGATTATTTCCCTACGGCACGCGTTCCTGTGATTCTCTATACCAAAAAGGATTACCGGAACGTGACCGAAAGTCCCGACTGGTCCGGCGGACTTTATGACGGTAAAATCCGCTTGCCCATCGGCGGTGCGACTGAGCTCACTCCGCAACTGAGGGCCATTCTCTTTCATGAATATGCCCACGTGGTCATCCATGAGCTGACCAGGGGGAATGTTCCAACCTGGCTTAATGAAGGATTGGCCGAATATGAGGGGCGCAGGGAATTGAATCCTCCCATGGCCGAGCTCGGGAAAGCGGCAAAGCATCGAGGTTATCTCACTTTTCCTGCCCTGGAGGGGTCATTTGGCGCCTTTAACAACAGGCAGGCTGCACTGGCCTATCAGCAGAGTTACTCGATGGTGAATTACATGATCGGCGCCTATGGCTGGTACAACGTGAGGGAGATACTGGTAAACCTCGGCAAGGGAATGCCTGTTGATGCTGCCATCAAAAAAGCGCTGAACGGTTTCAGCCTCGACTACCCGGGTGTGGTGGTTGAATGGCAGGCTTATATGCAAAAAGAGTTTGGAAAATAGCTTTGTTTAAGGGTGGCAACTGCATTACCCTCCGTTGCTGTCTTCAATCCATTATATTTATTCATGTGAGTAGATAACCACCGTGTATCACACTTGCCGGCAAACGCGGATTATTTCCGGATTGATTCGGCAATGTGATACGGCAGTGTTCTTTGTTTGTCTTTTGTGGAGCATGATGATGTCTCGTTTCAACTTGAAAACCAAAATCACCGAGCGTAAGCAGATGGAGGAAAAGCTGCGGGAAAGTGAAGAACGATTTCACCAGATATTTGAACAGAACGAAGACGCAATTGTTCTGTTTAAGCGCGAAACATTTGAACTTATCGATGCAAACCCGGCTGCGGAGGCACTTTACGGTTATTCGCGCGACGATCTTCAGCGTCTGGGACCGTGGTCTTTTATCGAACCGGGCGACTATCAACTGTTTGTACAGGCTGTTCCCCGTCAGGAAAGGGTTAAAAACTTTATTATCGACAGGTTGACATGCATCAGGAAAGATGGCGCCAAGTTTACCGTTGCGTTGCGGGGAAAGATTATCAGGTTACGGGATGTCGAGGTGGTATATTGCTCCATTCGTGATATAACCGAAAAGCTTCGCATGGAAGAAGCGATGAGAACTTCCCATGCCCGGCTTATTCATGCCAACAAGATGACTTCCCTCGGCATGTTGGTTTCCGGCATTGCCCACGAGATAAATAATCCGAACAACTTCATTTCATTTAATTCTGCACTGCTTGCCGAGGCCTGGAATGATGCAACTCCCATATTGTCGGAATACTATCAAGAGCATGGCGAATTTACGCTGGGGGGGCTGCCGTTTTCGGAAATGCTAGAGGCTGCGCCAAAGCTGTTTTTGGGTCTCAGCGAAGGTTCGCGGCGGATCAACGCCATTGTCAACAACCTGAAGGATTTCGCCCGCGAAGATACCAACAGTGTACACGGCAGTATCGATATCAACAGGCTCATTCATGATGCATTTTCGATTCTCAGTCATCACATCCATAAGTTTACCGATAATTTCAAGCTCACTCTGGCGGAAAAGCTCCCGCCCGCCAAGGGTAATGCTCAGCAGATAGAGCAGGTAATCATCAACCTGATCATGAATTCACTTCAGGCCCTCCCAGATAAATCAGCCGGCGTCCGGGTCGGGACGGCATTCGATGACGGCTCGGGATGCCTGATTATTGCAGTCCGGGACGAAGGCAAGGGAATGAATAAAAAAGTACTGGAGCGCGCCATCGAACCGTTTTTTACCACCCGGCTTGAGCAGGGGGGAACCGGTCTGGGCCTCTCCATCTCTGCCTCGATCCTCAAGGAACACAACGGCTCCCTGGAGTTCGAGTCTGCTCCGGGAAGAGGAACTACCGCCACCGTTAAACTGCCTCTAGGAGCCAGTCGGACTTAAGGAATCGTAACGTGAGAATGGCAAATCGAGGACATATTTCCGGAAATTTGAGAGCGAATAGTGGACCTGTTTGTCGAGAATTTCCGGGAATATAAACCGATTTTCCGTTCACGCAGTAGATTCTTTCCTAAGTTCGACAGACTCCTAACACTATAGTAATCTCAACCTGCTTTCAGTCAGGAGTATTGCGAATGAAAAACAAAACCGAGATTCCCTTTGCCATTCTTCTTGTGGATGACGAAGAAGAAATATTGTTCAGTACTGGAATAACGTTGCGCAGTGCCGGTTTCAGCAATGTTTCGACTGTAAACGACAGCCGGAAAGTTATGCAGTTTTTGAACAAACAGGAGGTTGCGGTTATTGTCCTCGACCTGAATATGCCGTTTATTTCCGGGTACAAACTGCTGAAGGAGATTGCCGGCTCGTTCCCGCAGATACCTGTCATTGTCATGACGGCGGCAAACGAGATCGAGATGGCTGTGGCGTGTATGAAAGCGGGGGCCTTCGATTATTATGTCAAACCGGTGGAAAAGGACAGGTTGGTGTCGAGCGTAAGAAAAGCTGCGGAAATGCATTCATTGCGCAGCGAGGTTTCATCCCTCAAACAGCATCTTCTTACCGACCGACTGGAACATGAAGACGCCTTTGCAGCAATAATTACCCGAAGCAATAAGATGAGGGGCTTATTCCATTATCTGGAAGCCGTTGCCGGGACCGGCCAGCCCGTTTTGATCTGCGGCGAAACCGGCGTGGGAAAGGAGCTTGTCGCCAGGGCTGTGCATGAGTTAAGCGATCGGAAGGGTGCCTTTATTGCAGTGAATGTGGCAGGTCTCGATGATCTGATGTTTTCCGATACACTTTTCGGCCACAAAAAAGGGGCATATACAGGGGCCGACCAGAAACGTGATGGTTTGCTGCTGCAAGCCGGCGACGGAACCTTGTTCCTCGATGAGATCGGCGATATAAACGAGGCTTCGCAGATTAAGCTTTTGAGGCTTTTACAGGAACAAGAGTATTATCGGCTGGGCTCCGATCTTCCGATGAAAAGCGGCGCCCGCCTGGTTTTTGCCACTAACTGCGACCTGCAGCAGATGATAACGGAGCATTCGTTCAGAAAAGACCTCTATTATCGTCTCAGAGCCCACCAGGTGCAAATCCCGCCACTGCGAGAGCGTCCTGAAGATATCCCGCTTCTTCTCGATCACTTCCTGGAAACCGCGGCAATCGCTTTGAACAAGAAAAAACCGACCCCTCCACCAGAACTGGCGCACTATCTGGCAGCTTATGATTTTCCCGGTAATATCCGCGAGTTTCAGTCGATGGTCTTTGATGCCGTAACCAGGCATCAGAAGGGGATGTTGTCAATGGATTGCTTCATGCCGATGATCGCCATGAAGCAATCCATCGGCAACAAACACCCGTCCAGTGGCGCAGCTGTCTTGTCATCTCCTGTGGATGTTTTTCATGTTAAACAGGGGAACTTCCCCACATTGAAAGATGCAGAGGTATTTCTCATTGACCAGGCTTTGCAGCTCGCCAACGGCAATCAGGGGATAGCCGCGTCCTATCTCGGCATAACCCGCCAGGCTCTCAATAAGCGGCTCAGCAGGAAATGCGACGATGAGCAACCATAAGCAAACCCTCCTCCCTACTGAAGAACAGCCGCTAACATCCAAAACGGCAGTCAGCCGTTGAACCAGAAAACGGCAGTTGGACACGGATCTGGACGGATTTACACGGATAAATCAAGGACATATTCCGGTTTCAGGTCATAACCTTTCGGGTCTTTTGTTCTTGATCTTCTAAATCCGTGAAAATCCGTACAAATCAGATTTGATCCGTGTTCAAATGCTTTTTCAACGATGAACCCTAATGCCGCAATTCGTGAGATTCGCGGTCAATCCATCCCGTTTCAATCCCCTTTGAACTCTCCCCGTTTCTCATCTCATCATACCCATGCGACATTGGTTGCACCTGCAATTTTTTTTGCAGCCGGATAACTCACTGAAGTAACGTGATATTTAGATAAAAGCATTTTGGGCCAGCAAAAAACGTCGTATCGGCCCGCAAGACGATCATACCGTTAACATACTGGTATTACTAAGCATTGTTCTGTATACAAAAATGGCACTATTGCTGCTAAAGGATAATCATCAAGAGAAAATCATTACCAGGAATGGAGGGTACTTTATGTCGGAATCGGCAACCGAGAGAATGTCCATCAAGCTCTGCGGCAACTGGTCGATCACAGGGGTAACGGACCAGTTGCAGTTTTTGAAGGTTCAATTGCAATCGCTGTCATTCTCAAATGCTGTCGACACTCCTGCGTCCTCATGTCCAATGGAAAACGATCCTGAAATCGATATGGAGGATGTCGATCAGATCGACCTGAGCGGCTGTCAACTGCTTGCGATCTGGTTGCGCCATGTAAAATTGCTCGGTTTAAGTCCGGTGTTGATCAATGTCTCGGAAGAGTTCAAGCAGAACATCCATTTTCTCGGTTTCGGCAGCGAGTTTGATTGCATTGTCGATGATGCGAAGGGGCGTTCATGACCGGCGCCATATCCAATGACCTGAGCAGGTTCAATCAGGTTTTTTTCGAAGAGAGCGCGGAGCACCTGACGGAGATGGAGCGCATTCTTCTTGAGCTTGATCCGGATTCGCCGCAGGAAGATGATCTCCATGCCATTTTCAGGGCTGCGCACTCCATAAAGGGAAGTGCGGGGATCTTCGGATTCACGGATATGACGGTCGTTACCCATGATCTCGAATCTCTCCTCGACCGGGTAAGAAATCACGAACTCACCCTTAGCAGGACCATGATTGATGCATTCCTGGAGGCGGGAGATGCGATAGCCATGCAATTGGCGGGGCATAGAGATGGTTCCGCGGTCGATTTATCAGTAATTGAAGAGGTCTGTAAAAAGCTTGGGGCGTTTATCTCCGAGACAAGTGATGCTGCCGTTGATGCGGGCAGTGGACTTAATAATGTGTTTTCCACGTTGTCTGATGCAGATGCACCATCCGGCGTGGCGGCACATTCAAACTCCATAGCCGGATACGAGATAGATTTCGAGCCGGCTGAAGATACGTTCAAGCGCGGCGTCCGGTTGGAGAACCTCTTCTATGAACTGGCCGATCTGGGTGAATTACAGGTGTCGGCCTACATTGATTTTGCATCCCCATTCAGCGAACTTGACCCGGAAAAGTGTTATACACGCTGGCATCTCTTTCTTGAGACTGCGGCCGGAGTAAACGAGCTTCGGGACATCTTCGAATTTGTTGCCGAAGAAAACGAATTGAAGATAGGAGTTGTTTCTGAAGCCGGCGCAGCCGAAGTTTCCGATAATACCGCAGAACCTGGCCAGGAACATCGTGGTAACGGCGTCATGGCTGTTAAAGAGGTTTGCGTGCCCATGGATGCGCAAGCCCCTGTTCCCGGAAGAAGAGCCTATGACCGGAATGAAACGGCTGCAGGGGCTTATGGTCGACGCGCCGGTGAGAGCGCAGAGGGTTCTTCAATTCGTGTCGGCGTCGCGAAGGTTGACCAATTGATCAACCAGGTCGGCGAACTGGTCATTACCCAGTCCATGTTGTCCCAGATTGTCAGTGAACTCGATCCCGTCCTGTTCGAAAACATTCATCGCGGGCTTATGCAACTGGAACGCAATACCCGCGACATGCAGGAAAGCATTATGTCGATACGGCTTGTGCCGATCAGCCTGGTTTTCAGCAGGTTCCCCCGCCTGGTCAGGGACCTCTCCGCAAAACTCGGCAAGCTGGTTGAACTCAAAACTTTCGGTGAAACAACCGAGCTCGACAAGGGGCTCATTGAAAAGATTGCCGACCCACTGACCCACCTGGTGCGCAACTGTCTGGACCATGCCATTGAATTGCCGCACGTGCGTACGGCAGAAGGTAAGGATGCGACCGGGACGATCACGATGCGCGCAGCCCAGGTGGGGGGAAGAATCGTCATCGATGTTGCAGACGACGGCGCAGGTCTCAACCGCGATAAAATCCTTAAAAAAGCGCTTGAACGCGGACTTGATGTTGATGATACGATGCCTGACGAAGAGGTTTGGCATCTCATATTTGCGCCGGGCTTTTCAACCGCCGATACCGTTACCGATATCTCCGGCCGCGGGGTGGGGATGGACGTGGTGCAGAAAAATGTCCATGCCATGGGGGGACGCATCCATGTTGCCTCTGAACAGGGCAAGGGATGCAAATTTACCATCAGTCTGCCGTTGACGCTGGCGATACTGGACGGTCTGTCGGTTGCGGTTGGCAAAGAAAAGTTCATCATTCCCCTCAACTCGATTGTGGAATCCCTTCAACCGCTTGCTGACGATATCAAAATGATAAGCGGCAGGCGGGTCGTGCACGTGCGCGGAGAATATCTGCCGTTGCTGCCGCTTTACGAGGTTTTCAATCTGGAAACATCGATTACAAAACCTGAGGAGGGCATTCTTGTGCTGATCGATGCTGAAGGAGAGAGAGGCGCTCTGATGGTGGACGAATTGATCGGAGAACATCAGGTTGTAATCAAGAGCCTTGAAAATAATTATCGTAAAGTGGAAGGAACCGCGGGGGCAACAATTCTCGGTGATGGTCGAGTGGCATTGATTCTGGATGTTGGTGGGCTGTTACAGGCGGGGAAAAATGCGGGTTGAAGAAAACGAAGTGAGAGCTTGAATCATTAAGGGGGGCAATCATTATGCAGATAGAACAGACGACATCGGGCAGAAGCGCTGAATGCTGTGCAAGGGAATTCCTTACCTTTTCTCTCGGCCGGGAAGAATATGGCATGGACATTCTTAAAGTACAGGAAATACGTGGTTACGACGCTGTTACCCATATTGCCAATGCACCGGAATTTTTGAAAGGGGTGATCAACCTCAGGGGGGTTATTGTTCCGATCGTGGACATGCGGATCAAGTTCAGACTGGGACAAGTCGCATACAACGAGTTTACCGTGGTCATCATCATGAACGTGCTTGGCCGGGTTGTCGGCATGGTCGTCGATGGTGTTTCGGATGTGGTGGAGTTGGGGCCGGAACAGATCAAGCCCGCCCCCGAACTCGGCTCAGATCTCGATACCCGGTATATTACCGGTCTCGGCACGCAGAACAGTCAGATGCTGATCCTGATCGACATTGAAAAGTTAATGAGCAGTTCTGAAATGCAACTTATGGATAACGCTGCATAACATCAATAAAACATAAGAAAGGTGGTACACAATGGGCATCGCAAAATTTAAAGACTGGAAAATCCTGTCGAAAATTCTGAGCATCTCAATTGTCACGATCGCGCTCCTGGTTTCCGGAATCATGTTTTATGTTCTTCCTTTATTCGGACAGAAACTGATGTCTGAGAAGATGGCAGCCACCAAGAGCGTCGTGGAAGTAGCATATACAATGATAGAGGGTTTTCAGGCCAAAGCAAAATCCGGCGAACTGCCGGTTGCGGAAGCCCAGAAGAGGGCTTTGGAGGGTGTACGAAACCTCCGTTACCAGGGGAATGAGTACTTCTGGGTCAACGACCTGGAACCAAAGATGCTGATGCATCCCATAAAGCCCGAACTTGACGGAAAGAATGTTTCAGACCTGAAAGATCCGAACGGCAAACAGATCTTCATCGAATTCGCCAAGGTGGCAAAAGAGAAGGAAGCAGGCACCGTGGAATATATGTGGTCCAAGCCGGGCGCCGCGAAACCGGTTGACAAAATTTCCTACGTGAAACTGGTCAAAGGTTGGGACTGGGTTGTCGGAAGCGGCATCTATGTGGATGACGTGCAGGCTGAAATGTCCAAATTGAGGTGGCAGATAATTATCGCGACATTCCTTTGCGCACTATTTATCTTCGTTTTCGCATATTTTGTCGCCAGTAGAATAAAGCTGGCGCTGAATGAAGCAATCGGTGTTTCAGAGCAGATTGCCGCCGGCAACCTCACCAACATTATCGAAGTCAAGAGCCAGGATGAAACCGGCCATCTGCTGGAGGCATTAAAGGAGATGAACGGAAGTCTGGCGCATATTGTCGGTGAAGTGAGAACCGGCGCTGATTCCATAGCCACGGCAACTGAACAGATTTCAGCCGGCAATACTGATCTGTCACAGCGCACCGAGGAACAGGCGTCCGCCCTTGAAGAAACGGCATCGAGCATGGAAGAACTGACCTCCACAGTCAAGCAGAACGCAGATAATGCCCAGCAGGCAAATCAACTGGCAGTGACCGCCAGCGACGTGGCCGTGAAAGGCGGAGACGTGATCGGCAAGGTGGTCACTACCATGGAATCCATCAGCGACAGCTCCCGGAAGATTGCGGATATAATCGGCGTAATCGACGGCATCGCATTCCAGACCAACATTCTCGCCTTGAATGCGGCGGTGGAGGCGGCCAGGGCCGGAGAGCAGGGTCGCGGTTTCGCTGTCGTCGCCAGCGAGGTGCGCAATCTTGCCCAGCGAAGCGCTGCCGCTGCTAAGGAAATCAAGGCGCTGATCGAAGATTCCGTAGGCAAGGTGGAAGCCGGCAGCAGGCTCGTTGAAGATGCAGGCAGAACCACTCAGGAGATAGTAACCAGCATCAAACGCGTTGCCGACATCATGGCGGAAATATCTGCCGCCTCCATGGAACAGAGCAGCGGAATAGAACAGGTCAATACGGCCATAACCCAGATGGACGATGTGACACAGCAGAATGCGGCTTTGGTGGAAGAAGCTGCTGCCGCAGCAGAGTCATTGAAAGAGCAGGCGCGCAGCATGGTAGACGCGGTAAGCAGGTTCAAGCTGAATGATTCCGAGCAGAGTCCGCTAAAGCGCGTTGAAGTGAAATTAAACAATCAGACATCAGCGCAAGCTCCGGCCAACAAAAGCATTAACCAGATAAAAAGGCCTGAGAAGGTCAGGGTGGCAAATGGATATGGCAAAACAGCCGGACCAGGAGAAGTAAAATTACCGAAGGTTGTGGGCCTTGAGGAGGATTGGAAAGAGTTTTAAGCGCTGTTTTGTCGAAAGGGGGGAGCGAAATGTCTGTGTGTTCAAATATTTTGAACAAACGGAATTATGAAGCGGAGAGCAGGGGTGACCTGGAAAACCGGCAATTTCATTATACTTCGGCAGACTTTAACACAATTCGTGAGCTGCTCTACAAAAGCGCCGGCATTTCGCTCAGTCAAAACAAGCGGGATATGGTTTACAGCCGGTTGGCGAGACGATTGCGGATCACGGGAGTAGAGTCGTTCAGAGAGTATATCGGTCTATTGGAGGATAGCGGCAACCAGGAGTTTGAAGCGTTCATCAATGCCCTGACGACCAATCTGACGTCATTTTTTCGCGAACCCCATCATTTTCCGATTCTTGCGCAACATCTGGGAAGTATCGGCAGGAGGCGGTCCATCAAGATCTGGAGTTGCGCTGCATCGACCGGCGAGGAGCCGTATTCGCTGGCAATGACGGCGGTTGAGCACTTCAACAGCTTTAATCCGCCCGTAACTATTTTTGCAACCGACATCGATACCAATGTTCTGGAAAAGGCCGAACAAGGGGTTTATCCGATCGAACATGTGCAAAAACTGTCCCCCGGCCAGTTGAAACGTTTTTTTCTGAAGGGCGACGGGAAGTGCGCCGGCTTCGTCAAGGTACGTCCCGAGCTACAGAAACTGATCACCTTCAGTCGGCTCAATCTGCTTGATGAAAAATGGTCGCTTACGGAAAGGTTCGATGCCATTTTCTGCCGAAACGTGATGATATATTTCGACATTGAAACCCAGTACAACATTCTGAAAAAGTTTGTACCGTTATTGCAGCCCGATGGGCTGTTATTTGCCGGGCATTCGGAAAGTTATCATCATGCAGGAGACCTTTTCAAGATTCGTCAGAAAACAGTCTATGTCCTGAATAAATGATTTCCGACCGGAAGTTCGGGGTGAGAAACCGGATTTCATGGACATGGGCAGGATAGGCATATGACAATCAAAGTCTTAATCATTGATGACTCGGCATTAATACGAAGTCTACTGACTGAAATCATTAACAGCCAGCCGGATATGGAGGTGGTGGGTACCGCCCCGGATCCGTTGATTGCCCGAGAGAAGATCAAGGAGCTCAATCCGGATGTCCTTACCCTGGACGTTGAAATGCCGCGAATGGACGGGCTGGTATTTTTGGAGAAGCTGATGCGCCTTCGTCCGATGCCGGTAATAATGGTTTCCTCTTTGACCGAAAAGAGTTCATTTATTACATTGCACGCCCTGGAGTTGGGAGCGGTTGATTTTGTGACCAAACCCAAAATTGACATTGCCCGCGGCATAAATGACTACGCCGAAGAGATCAGCGCCAAGATTCGAACTGCCGCAAAAGCCCGTATAATGAAACTTAACCGTAGCCATACCCATCTTTCCGTAGAGAGGAAAAACAGCGCCGATGTTGTGCTGCCGTTTATTAGCAGGTCCATTTCGACTACGGAAAAGATCATCGCAATCGGCGCCTCAACCGGCGGCACTGAAGCCCTCAAGGAACTACTGACGACGATGCCGGCCGATTGTCCCGGCATCGTCGTTACCCAGCACATGCCGGAGGCATTCACAAAAACCTTTGCCAAAAGGCTGGACAGTCTCTGTAAGATCAGCGTTAAAGAGGCAGAACAAGGGGATAGGATCTTGCCGGGTCATGCCTATATTGCGCCCGGAAACATGCATATGATGGTATCCCGCAGTGGCGCAAACTATGTCATCCAGCTCTCTGACGGTCCACCGGTAAACCGCCACAGGCCCTCGGTCGACGTACTGTTTCGTTCTGCGGCGAATTTTGTCGGCAAGAATGCCATAGGCATTATCCTGACCGGGATGGGGGATGACGGGGCTGCCGGCATCTTGGAAATGAAGGAAGCCGGTGCATACACCATTGCCCAGGATGAGAACAGCTGTGTCGTTTTTGGTATGCCGAAAGAGGCTATCGCCAGAGGCGGCGTTGCTGCTGTCGTGTCGTTGCAGAACATAGGCCGGTGTTTGTTCGACCATTTTACAGCTCAGGGTGGCCGGGCCTTCAGGGTTTGAAACATACGGCGTTCGTGAAAAATCTGCATTTTTATACGTCTGATGTCCGCAATACCGCATAAACCTACTGATGATACGTGGTTGGAAAAATACCCGGAGCGAAATCTTTTTCTTGACAGTTTGAATTTCATCATCTATAAATAAGACTAAATCGGTCTTGAAGGTGCATTTATGATGGAGTTGACCCGCAAGGGCGAATATGCAATCCGCGGTATTATTTTTCTGGCTCAACAGCAACCGGGAAAGGTTTCTTTGATCAGCGAGATAGCCCATGCCTCGGATGTGCCACAGACTTTTCTCGCCAAGATCTTTCAGAGTTTTGCCAAACTCGGCATTGTCAATTCCTCGCGAGGTACCGGCGGCGGTTTTACCCTTGGCCGGCCGGCAGCGTCTATCACCCTGCGCGAGGTTGTCGAGGCTGTCGAAGGACCCATTATTCCCAATCGCTGCCTCATCGGCACGGGTTATTGCGACAGGGGAGGGCACTGCAATGTCCACCAGGTCTGGAGAACGGTGCAGAGTCAGGTAGTCAACATATTGGATAGTGTAACAATCGAGGAATTGGCAAAGCAAAAACAGGCATAAATTTTTTTGCAACAAAACAAGACAAAAAAGACCTTATTTGGGTTAGTGCAGTATTTGTTTGCACTGGCCGCAAACGTGGCAACAATTTGATATAATCATACCTAATGATATTCTAACAATATTGGATAGCTGCTGTAAAAACTGTTAAAAGGAGGAAGTTGATGGATGTTTTAACCTTGAGCCGGCTGCAGTTTGCCATCACGAGCATGTTCCATTTCATTTTTGTGCCGCTGACCCTCGGGCTTTCCATTATGGTGGCGTATATGGAAACCCGCTACGTGACCAGTGGCGATGAGCTCTACCTGAAAATGGCGAAGTTTTGGGGGAAACTATTTCTCATAAACTTTGCCTTGGGGGTTGTGACCGGTATTACCCTTGAATTCCAGTTCGGCATGAACTGGGCGGAATATTCCAAGTACGTGGGTGATATCTTCGGTGCGCCGCTGGCCATCGAGGCAACCGTGGCATTCTTCATGGAGTCGGTATTTATCGGCGTCTGGATATTCGGCTGGAACAAGGTGTCGAAAAAAATGCACGCCATATCCATCTGGCTGGTGGCCATCGCAACAAATCTATCCGCCCTCTGGATACTGTTGGCCAACGGCTGGATGCAGCATCCGGTGGGGTTCGTGCTGAGAAACGGCAGGGCAGAGATGGTGGATTTCATGGCAATGGTGACAAACCCCTACGGCCTTCTGAAGTTCGGTCACCAGATTGTTTCCGGTTACACGGTGGCGGCGTTCTTTGTCATGGGTGTATCCGCCTGGCATCTCCTGAAAAAAAACAAGCCGGATTTTTTTAAAACTTCCTTCAAGATGGCGGCGACCTTCGGCCTGGTTTCTACCCTCCTGGTGGCGGTCATCGGCGATTTCCATGCGGTGGAGGTGGCCAAGACCCAGCCGGCCAAATTCGCTGCCATGGAGTCGGTCTGGGAAACCAAGCGCGGAGTAGGGTTGAACCTTTTGCTTATTCCCGATGAGATTAAGGAATGTAACGCCCTCGAACGTATCTGCATCCCCAACATGGTGAGCTTGCTGGCATTTCATACGCCAAATGCGGAAATCAAAGGTTTGAAGGACTTCCCCAAATCGGAACGCCCGCCGGTCACACCGGTTTTCTACAGCTTCAGGCTCATGGTCGGTCTCGGCATCTTGTTCTTCGTCCTTTCGCTGGTCGCGGTATTTCTCTCCCGAAAAGGGAAACTGGAAAACTATCCGCTGTTTCTCAAGATCATGTTGTTTGCTCTTCCACTTCCCTACATCGCCAATCAACTCGGCTGGATCGTGGCTGAAATGGGGCGTCAACCCTGGATCGTCTACGGCGTTCTAAAGACCTCGGATGCCGTTTCCAAAGCCATCAGTACTCCCCAGGTTCTCGTTTCACTAATCGGCTTTACCCTCCTTTACGGCACACTCGGCTGCATCGATATCTATCTGCTGACCAAGCTTGCCCGAAAAGGGCCGGATGACGATCTTTCAGCCATCATTAAACCGACAAGAAGTTAGGAGGAGGGAAATTATGGAATTACAGATATTATGGTTCGTTCTTTGGGCTGTACTGTGGGCAGTCTATTTCATGCTAGACGGTTTTGTGCTCGGCACCGGCATGCTTCATATCTTTCTCGGAAAAAACGATGGTGACCGGCGGGTAATCATCAATACGATCGGTCCTGTCTGGGACGGCAACGAGGTCTGGTTGATAACAGCAGGCGGCGCCACCTTTGCAGCATTTCCCACCACCTACGCGCTGATGTTCAGTTATCTCTACACGGCTCTGCTGCTGCTGTTGTTTGCGCTTATTGTCCGCGGGGTTTCATTTGAATTCAGGGGTAAAGAGGATAGTGCCCTATGGAAACGATCATGGGATTTTGCCATTGTTGTCAGCAGTTTTCTCCCGGCGCTTCTTTTCGGGGTTGCTTTCGGTAACATCTTTGCCGGTCTGCCCATGGATGCAACGGGGTATCACGGGTCGCTCATTTACCTGCTGAATCCTTATGGACTGTTGACCGGCATACTGTTTGTGCTTCTTTTCCTGATACACGGTGCTCTTTACCTTTCGGTCAAGACCGTCGGCGACCTGAGCCGGCGTGCCCATGCCATGGCTGATAAACTCTGGCCTGCACTCCTCGTGGTTGCGGTGGCGTTCCTTGGCTATACAAAATTTGCATCACGGCTCTACGACAATTACTTCAGCGCTCCTTATTTACTTATCGTACCGCTCCTGGCTGTAGCGGCCCTGCTCGGAATCAGGATTCTTTCTGCAAAGGGCAACCTGCTGGGTGCATTCGCCTCTTCATGCGTAACGATTCTCATGGTCGTTTTTACCGGCGTCATTGGCCTTTTCCCGAATCTGATACCTTCCAATCTCGATCCTGCACATAGTCTGACAATCTTCAATTCGTCCTCCAGTCCCTATACATTGAAGATCATGACCCTTGTGGTGGCGATGTTTTTGCCGATTGTCATCGCCTATAAAATCTGGGTCTATCGGGTTTTCCGCGGCAAAGTGACGGTAGAGGAAGTGCTGGAGGATAAGCAGGCTTACTGATCATCCATTCCCAAACAGGTCTCCTCGCCCTGCGGGCGGGGGGACCACATGGGCTTCAATCGACAGGATTCAATATTTGACATCTTGAATTACTATCGGAACTTTGCTCGGGGCACTTCCATCAAGTGGGGAACGGTGAACGGACGCCTGGGTGTGGGGTTGCGCTTGCCGGTGGCCCATAGGCATTAGTAGGGTGGGCAAAAGTGGACAAAAAGGCTCATGGTGAAAAAACAATGAGGCCTTGATTTTGTTGGTGCGGAGGCCGGGGTCGAATAACTTGATTAACTTATTGATATCAATAGCAAACTGTAAGTTGAATTTTGTTACATACCCCCCAAAATACCCTCATACGATTTAGCTTACTCCTTTTACGCCTCCTTCGATCTTTACCTTATGAACATTCCAGAATCATCGCGATTACTTGTTATACCTGGGGGGGCAGAGGGGGATTTTGTTCCATTTTTTCAATTCCACCTTCACCTAGAATGTCGATAAGGTACTTGGCTTTTTTGTCCACCTAGGTAAGCATGCCCTAGGAGCCTGTCGGACTTAGGGAATCGTAGCGAGAGAATGGCAAATCGAGGACAGATTTTCGGAAATTTGAGAGCGAATAGTGGACCTATTTGTCGAAAATTTACGAGAATATGGACCGATTTGCCATTCTCGCAGTAGATTCATTCCTAAGTCCGACAGGCTCCTAGCAAAGTTTTCGTCCACCTTGGCACAACACGGAACGCAAACCTTCCCCTTTTGACTCCCTTATCTGAATTGTCTTGACTCCTGGTTGAATAGATGATAAATACTCTTTTTCAAATTTTATTAAGTCGCGTTTCATTATGGTAGATTCTTCCATCTGACTTCAGTAGCTCAGTAACCTTTTCAGTAACCTTTTTAAAAAAGTTCAGTATGCAATACCCTGCTACGTAGTGAAACGGAAAATACTGATAACTTGTTAGAATATCTATAGAAAGTGTGATTTTGGTGCGGTTGAGATGCAATACTATGTAACATTGTGAAAACAATTAGTTAGAATTATATTTTATCTCGACACGCAAGGAGTCGGCGGTTCGAAACCGCCCGCGCCTACCATTAAAAACCTGCCACGGTTAAGGGGTTCAGCAGGGGCATCGAGGTTCGATGCCTCTTTCTGTTAAGGGGCCATTTATGAGTGATACCAAGGTAACGCTGCCTGATGGAACTGAAAGGACGCTGCAAGAGGGGGCTACGGTCTATGACCTGGCTGCCTCGATTGGTGCCGGTCTTGCCAAGGCTGCTATCGCCGGCAAGATAAACGGCGACCTGGTGGACCTTGTGACGGTCCTGCCTGACGGCGCCAAGGTGGAGATAATCACCGAGAAAAGTGCGGAGGCGCTTGAGATCATCAGGCATTCCACCTCCCATCTCATGGCCCAGGCGGTCAAAAGCCTCTTTCCCGAGGCAAAGGTTACCATCGGTCCGGCCATTGAAACCGGTTTTTATTATGATTTTGACGTTGATCACCCCTTCACGCCGGAAGACCTGGAAAAGATCGAAAAGAAAATGTCCGAATTGGCCAAGGCCAATCTCAAGATAGAGCGTCAGGTCCTTACCGGTGCGGATGCCATCAAGCTGTTCAGGGATATGGGGGAGATCTACAAGGTTGAGCTCATCGAAGACCTGAGTGCGGATACGGTTTCCCTGTACCGCCAGGGGGATTTCGTTGACCTCTGCCGCGGCCCGCATCTACCTTCCACTTCTCATATCAAGGCCTTCAAACTTACCTCCATCGCCGGCGCTTACTGGCGGGGCGATGAAAAGCGCAAGATGCTGCAGCGGGTCTATGGTACGGCATTTGCCGACAAGAAGGAGCTTGATGCCTATCTGGCGCGACTGGAAGAGGCGAAGCGACGTGACCATCGAAAGCTCGGCAAGGAGCTCGACCTGTTCTCCTTCTCCGACGAGGTCGGAGCCGGCTTGGTCATCTGGCACCCCAAGGGTGCGATGCTGCGTACCATCCTGGAAGACTTCGAGCGCAAGGAGCATTTCCGTCGCGGATACGATATAGTTGTCGGGCCGCAGATATTGAAGACCGAGTTGTGGCAGCGCTCCGGGCACTACGACAATTATCGGGAAAACATGTACTTCACCGAAGTGGATGAGCAGGGGTACGGCATCAAGCCGATGAACTGTCTTGCCCACATGATGATCTACAAGTCGCAGCTGCGTAGCTACCGTGATCTGCCGCTCCGTTATTTCGAGCTGGGCACGGTGCATCGCCACGAGCGGGCAGGCGTGCTTCACGGCCTGTTGCGGGTGCGTGGCTTTACCCAGGATGACGCCCATATCCTTTGCACCCCGGAGCAGCTTGACGGTGAGATTAAAGGGGTGCTCTCCTTTGTCAAGGATGTCATGGGGATTTTCGGCTTTGAGTATGAAATGGAGCTTTCTACCCGGCCGGAGAAGTCCATCGGTTCCGACGAAGACTGGGAGCGGGCGACCAAGGCCCTTCTGGGGGCGTTGCAGGATTCCGGGCGTCCTTTTGAGATTAATGAGGGCGATGGCGCATTCTATGGGCCGAAAATCGACATCAAACTGCGCGATGCCCTTGACAGACGGTGGCAGTGTGCTACAATCCAGTGCGATTTTACCCTGCCGGAGCGCTTTGATCTTACATATATAGGCGCAGACGGCGAGAAAAAGCGGCCGGTCATGGTGCACCGGGTCATACTCGGCGCCATTGAGCGGTTTATAGGTGTATTGATCGAGCATTTTGCGGGAAGCTTTCCGCTTTGGCTCGCCCCGGTTCAGGCAATAGTCCTAACTGTCACCGATAACCAGGTTTCCTATGCCAACGAGATTTACACGGCTTTGCGTGCAGCGGGGATACGCGTTCAGCAAGATTTCAGGAATGAAAAGCTCGGTTTTAAAATCCGCGAAGCGCAGTTGCAGAAGATTCCTTATATGCTGATAATTGGTGATAAGGAAGTTGAATCGGGAATGGTAACTCCCAGATTCCGGGATGGAAACAATCTTGATAGTATGAAGCCGGCTGAACTTATTGAGTTTATAGAAAAGGAAGTCAAAAGTTTTCATTGAGGAGGTGGCGTCATAGCTAAACCGACAGTTAACATCAACCAGGCAATCAGGGCGAAAGAAGTCCGCGTAGTCGGGGCTGAAAGCGAGCAACTCGGCATACTTCCGCTTAGGGAAGCATTGGCGCTGGCCGAGAGTCAACAGCTGGATCTGGTGGAAGTTTCACCTACAGCCGTGCCGCCGGTATGCCGGATCATGGATTACGGGAAATTTAAATATCAGCAGAGCAAAAAACAGCAGGAAGCAAAAAAGAAGCAGGTGCAGGTACAGCTGAAAGAGGTCAAGTTAAGACCCAAGACCGATGAGCATGACCTGCAGTTTAAGATAAAGCATGTAAGACGTTTCCTGGAAGAGGGAAATAAGGCCAAGGTGACGGTAGTTTTCCGCGGCCGCGAAATTACCCACATGGATCTGGGACAGAGTGCCCTTGATAAGTTTGCTGCCGAATTGCAGGACATAGCACTAATCGAAGTAAAACAGAAAATGGAAGGGCGCAGTATGTTTATGATTGTTGCCCCTAAAACAAAAACCAAATAAGAAAATAACGATAAAAGGAGAAGACAATGCCTAAAATCAAAACCCATAGGGGCGCTGCCAAGCGCTTCAGAAAAACCGGTACCGGCAAGATCAAAAGGAACCATGCGTTTACCAGCCATATCCTGACTTCGAAGACCAGAAAGAACAAGCGCAACCTGCGTAAGGGTGGGATTGTCGAAGCGGTAGACCATAAAAATATCGCCAAGCTTATTCCGTATATGTAATAAAGGCGGTCGGTAGTCGGCGGTCGGCGGTCGGAAGTAGATCAACCAGCGACCACCGACCGCCGACCGCCGACCGGTTTTTAAAGCCCGTGAACCGTGAGGAAACGTCTCCCCTTGCGGATCCGGCAAATAAACAACAAAAGGAGTTAGTATGCCACGCGTAAAAAGAGGATTTAAAGCGAGACAAAGAAGGAACAAGGTATTAAAACTGGCCAAGGGCTACAGGGGTGCCAGGAGCAAACTTTTCAGGAGTGCGACTGAAGCGGTAGACCGTGCACTGAACTATGCGTTTCGTGACAGAAGGGTGAAGAAAAGAGATTTTCGCGCTCTCTGGATTGCCAGGATCAACGCCGCTGCAAGAATCAATGGTCTTTCCTACAGCAAGCTTATCCATGGTTTGAAGATGGCCAAGGTTGAGGTTGACCGGAAAGTAATGGCAGATCTTGCCGTTTCAGATCCACGCGGGTTTGCAGAGATTGCTTCTCTTGCCAAAGCGAATATTTAATTAACTAATTAATGCATAAAAAAGAAATGGGATACATGCTGTCTCATTTCTTTTTTTATTAGAAGGTTATTTGTCATGAGGGAAAAACTGGAAGCACTTCTTACGGATGCCGTTGCTGAGCTTTCTCAGGTTAGTACAGAAGATGGTTTGCAGGAGCTGCGGGTAAAATATCTCGGGAAAAAAGGTGAGCTGACCGCTGTTATGAAGGGTCTGGGCGCACTTTCTCCCGAGGAACGGCCGGTCATCGGCCAGGTTGTCAACACGGTAAAGGGTGAGCTGGAAGCAAAGATCGAGTCTGCCGGTCTCAAGATCCGTGAGGATATAAAGGCTGAAAAACTAAGGTCGGAACGTGTCGATGTAACGCTTCCCGGCCGGAGACGGCCGATTGGTGCCAGGCATCCCATTACCCTCGTTATCGAAGAGATTACCGCCATCTTTGCCGGTCTGGGCTTTCTCGTGGCCGAGGGGCCTGAAATCGAGCATGACTTCTATAATTTCGAGGCATTGAACTTCCCCAAGGATCATCCTGCCCGCGACATGCAGGATACCTTTTTCATCAGCGACACCGTTCTGTTGCGCACCCATACCTCTCCGGTCCAGATACGCACCATGCTCAAGCAGGCTCCGCCGGTGCGCATTATCGCGCCGGGCACCGTGTACCGCTGCGATTCTGACGCCACCCACTCACCCATGTTCCACCAGATCGAGGGGCTGATGGTTGATAAGGGGGTAACATTCGGTGATTTGAAGGGTATTCTGACCATTTTCATCAACCAGTTGTTCGGGCAGGGGACCGGTGTGCGGCTGCGCCCCAGCTTCTTTCCCTTTACCGAGCCGAGCGCTGAGGTTGATATCGCCTGCGTCATCTGCAAGGGGAAGGGGTGCCGTGTCTGCAAGAACACGGGCTGGCTGGAGATCCTGGGCGCAGGGATGGTCGATCCGGAAGTATACCGCCATGTTAATTATGACTCGGAAATCTATTCCGGTTTCGCATTCGGCATGGGGATCGAAAGGATTGCCATGCTGAAATACGGCATCAGTGACATGCGCCTGTTGTTCGAGAATGATCTCCGTTTCCTTAAGCAGTTTTGATGGATTCATTACGGTCGTCTGCGGTGTTACACTATTATTCGCATTGGTTTGTCATATTAAATATAAAAGTGTGAGATTATGATAGTTACCTATAACTGGCTGAAAGAGTTTGTTGATTGTGATCTCCCTGCTGCCGAACTTTCGGACCTTCTTACCATGCTTGGCCTCGAAGTCGAACGGATGGAAGCGGTCGGCAGTGGGATGGACGATGTGGTGGTTGCACAGGTCGAGGAAAAGGCGCAGCATCCAAATGCCGACAAGCTTTCGCTGTGCAAGGTGAACAACGGTTCCGAGATACTGACGATTGTCTGCGGTGCCCAGAATTTCAAGACGGGCGACAAGGTTGCCCTGGCGCAGATCGGTGCGGTGCTGCCGGGCGAGTTCAAAATCAAACGCTCGAAAATAAGGGGCGAAGAGTCGTATGGCATGCTTTGCTCAGAAAAAGAGCTTGGGCTTGCCGATGAGTCGGCCGGGATCATGATCCTGCCTTCCGACTTTCAGCTCGGCATGCCCGTGTTCAGCGTACTTGGCCTCAAGGATGCCATCTTTGAAATCGGCCTCACGCCTAACCGGGCCGACTGCCTCAGTGTCATCGGCATAGCCAGGGAAATAGCCGCCAAGCTCGGTAAAAAAATCAGCTATCCCGGTCATGAGCTCGTTGAAGGCGCAACTCCCATAACGGATGTCACATCCATTAACGTCGAGGCGCCGGATCTCTGTCCGCGCTATACCGCACGGTACATTTCAGGATGCAAGATAGGGCCTTCCCCTCAGTGGATGGTGAATCGACTCAAGGCTGTCGGACTCCGCTCCATCAACAACGTGGTCGATGTCACCAATTATGTGTTGATGGAGTACGGCCACCCGCTCCATGCCTTTGATTTCAATCACCTTGCCGATGGAAAGATCATCGTTCGTCCGGCAGGAGACGGGGAACGCTTCGTCACTTTGGACGGCCAGGAGCGTGTACTCCAGTCATCGGATCTCACCATTTGCGACGGACAAAGGGGGGTTGCGCTTGCTGGGATCATGGGGGGGCAGAATTCCGAAATCGGCGACGATACGACGAATATTTTACTTGAGAGCGCCTATTTCAATCCGTCAAGCATTCGCCGGACGTCCAAGCGGTTGGGGATTCATACCGAATCTTCCCATCGCTTTGAGCGGGGGGCGGACGTAAATATCCTGCCCAAAGCTCTCGACCGCGCCATTTCCCTGATTGCCGAACTTGCCGGCGGCAGCGTGGCTCAAGGTATTATCGACATCTACCCGCAACCGGTTCTGCCGCGAAAACTTACCGCCCGTGTTGAGCGGATCAATCAAATGCTCGGTTTGTCCCTTTCTTCCGACGAGGTCTGCGACCTGTTCCAGCGACTTGAATTCAACGTAACGGAATCGGTGCAGGGTATTGTCGAGGTGCTGGTTCCTTCATTCCGTGTTGATTTGGAACGGGAGATCGATCTTGTTGAAGAAATTGCCAGGCTCAACGGATTAGAAAAGATTCCGGTCACGATGCCGCAGGCGAGGATATTTTCGGATCTTCCCTCAAAGCATCAGATAATCGGTAAAAGTGTGAAGGACCTGCTGGTTTGTCAGGGGCTCTCCGAGGTCATCAATTACAGTTTTTTCGCTCCCGATGCATACGATAAAGTTATCCTTGCCCGGGACGACTACCGGCGCAACACCATAAAACTGCTCAATCCGCTGTCCGACGAGCAGTCGATAATGCGCACCACACTCCTTCCCGGTCTTCTTGAAACCGCTGCCAGAAATGCCAGTTTCAGGACGTTGAATCAGCGCATTTTCGAGATGCGGCGGATTTATCTGCCTAAACATGGTAATGAACTACCCGAAGAACCACTTTATGTGGCGGGGTTGCTGACGGGGTTACGCAACGTGGAAGGGTGGAATCAGGAAAAGACCGAGGTGGATTTCTATGATGTTAAGGGGATCATTGAAAACATCTTTGCCGAATTGAATATTTCCGGCGTTTCCTTTGAAGCTGGAAACCCTGAAAGTTTTTATCATCCCGGGAAGGCGTGTATGATCCAGTGTGCCGGCGAAACCATCGGTTCTTTAGGGGAGCTGCACCCCACTGTGCAGGAAAACTATGGGTTGGAGAAACCGCTGTACTACTTTGAGATCAATTTTGAAAAGATGGTTCCCCATAGCATGGATACTGTGTCGGTGAATCCGCCTTCACGCTTCCCTGACACATGCCGCGATATTGCAATGCTTATTGATGATGACACACCATCAGACGCGGTTGTTGCCTGTGCAAAGAGCATAAAAGCTGCCGAGATTCAGGACGTTGAGATATTTGATTTATACAAAGGTGAAAATATACCGGTCGGCCAGAAGAGTATTGCCATACGGGTTCGTTACAGTTCCAGGGATAAAACTCTCAGCGATGATGAAGTAACACCAATCCACCAACGGGTTATCGACACGTTACGGAAAAAATTAAATGTGACGATCCGGTAAAAATGGGTTGATTAAATAGTTCCCCTATGATATAAACCAACGCGCTGTTTAACCAGGCTGCTCACCGAATTACCGATTTTGTTGAGGGGTTTATGACGAAAGCTGATATTGTTGAAAGAATTTACGAAAAGGTCGGATTTTCTAAAAAAGAATCTGCCGAGCTGGTAGAAACCGTATTTGACCTGATTAAAAATACCCTGGAAGATGGGGACAAGATTAAAATAGCTGGTTTCGGTAATTTTGTGGTAAAGGAAAAAGCTGATCGTCGAGGTAGAAATCCTCAAACTGGTGAAGAAATTACCATCAGTGCCAGAAAGATACTTACCTTCAAGCCGAGTCAGGTGTTAAAAGCTGCCATCAACAATCAGTAATAGTCTTCCTGGATAAATTAATGGAAGCTGCAATTCCCGACAAGATCTTTTATAAAATTGGTGAAGTTGCTGATATAACTACTTTACGACCGTCGGTTCTACGTTATTGGGAAAGCGAATTCAATGTTTTAAATCCTAAAAAGAGCCGTTCCGGTCAACGACTTTACACAAGGGAAGATCTTGAAGTTATTCGTGAAATAAAGCAGTTACTATATAATGAGAAGCTTACCATCGAGGGTGCAAGGAAAAAAATTGCCGGTGGTTTGAAAAGAGCGGGTTTAAATAAAAATAGCATTGAGATTCCGAAAGAAAAGCTGATGACAATTCTTCATGAAGTCATAGTTGATCTCAAAAACCTCAGAAACACATTGTAATAACCGGAGTAAAAGCAACATTCAGTATTTAGTTTCGGTGCGTAGCGCAGCCTGGTAGCGCACTAGACTGGGGGTCTAGGGGTCGAAGGTTCGAATCCTTTCGCACCGACCATTTATAGCTGTAAAACAAAGGGTTACGCCCCCCAGGCGTAACCCTTTTTCTTTTTTTATCGGATTCTAAGTTCGTTGGTTATGATGACCTCCTGTCGTCGATCGAACAACATATGGAGAGATGATCTTACCAATGCTTTCGGACGAATAGGGTTTCTGAGGCCCAGATCGAGGCTTCCAGCCGGCTCGACACATTTATTTTTTTGAAGATATGATTGAGGTGGGTACGGACGGTATGAGGGCTGATGAACAGTTTGTCGGCGATGACTTCGTTGCTGGAGCCGAGGGTCAGCAGGCCGAGAAGTTCAACCTCGCGTTGTGTGAGGTCATGGGGGTATATGTGGACATGGCTGGGGATCTGCATGCGTCTGAGCCTGAAGCCGTTTTCCAGGATGGTTTCCGCCATTTTCTGGCGAGAAACCCAGAACTCTCCGCCGAATACGGCGGTTAATCCCTTGAGGAGTGTTTCAACAGTATCATCGTTGTAAAAGAACCCTTGAACACCATACTCCAGAGACTTCTTTTCGAAATCAGAATGTCGATCCAGGTTGAACAGCGCCTTCGCCCAATTCGATGGGAACTGTTCCAGTTCAGCCAGCAGGTTGTCAGACAGGTTGTCGCTGCTCAAGCCGAAACAGTCGAAGAGGACCACTGTGTGGCCGGGAAATTCTTTCTCGTCTTTGTGTGGAATTGCTGCAATGCTTTCAACAACGCTGCTTTTCCACTTGCTATGGGTTTCGATGTAAGCGGAGAGAAGGGTGTTTTGAAAGTGGTTGGGACCGACTATAAAAGCCAGACAGTCAGAAGATGAAGTCGAAAGAGTTGTATCTGGGTTGTCAACCGTCATGCTTGGTATCTCCCTTAACTCTATTGCAATAATTGATATCATATCTTTTGACTGTTGCAAGTCATGTAACCTTTCAGGCGCTTCAACAGCGGATCTCCGACTGTCCAGCAAGGGCAAAACAAGATCAGAATTTGGTCATCTGCTGCAACCGGGTCCGGGCTTCTGGTCCGAGTCGAAGTAATCCACTTGCGTTCACCTATCGGACAGTGCTAGTTTGTCACCTGTTGATAGATTTTCAGGCGGCATACAAGCGTTGGTCGTCTTTTTTCATCTCAATTGTCGGCAGGAGGTATCTTTTTTGAAGATATTATTGACTAATGACGATGGAGTCCGTGCGCCGGGACTTGCTGCGCTGGCAGAGGCGATGGGGGCAATCGGCGAAGTCTTTGTGGTAGCCCCTGACAGGGAGCAGAGTGCAGTAGGACACGCCCTTACGCTCCACCACCCTCTGAGGGCTACCAGGATCGAGAACAACATTTTCGCTGTTGACGGTACGCCCACCGACTGCGTGAATCTCGGCATTCACAGCCTTCTCTCCTTTAAACCCGACATTGTCGTTTCCGGTATAAACCGTGGCGGGAACCTGGGCGACGATATAACCTATTCGGGCACGGTTTCTGCGGCAATGGAAGCCACCCTGATGGGAATCCCCGCCATTGCCGTATCGCTCGTGACCCAGAATGACGGGGGGGATTACTCTGCGGCCGCGGCTTTTGTCGTCAAGCTGGCCGGCATCGTCAGCAGGGAAGGGTTGCCTGATGATACTTTTTTGAACGTCAACGTGCCGGATTTGCCGGCGGAGCAGTTACGTCATCCCGTTATTACCACTCAGGGGAAGAGGTCCTATGAAGGGACGATCGTTGACAAGGTCGATCCGCGTGGTCGCAGCTATTATTGGATAGGAACCGTTGATCTGAATTTTAGCGATATCGAGGGGAGTGACTACAATGCCGTTTCCCGCGGGCATATTTCCATAACCCCACTCCATCTTGACCTCACTAATTATAATTCACTTGCAGCTCTGAAAAGATGGGATTTGACCTGATACTGGACTTTTACGCTTCTGTTTGCTATATTTATCCACTTTAGGGGTCAATGTATATGATTAACCTGGACATCGCACGAAGACGAATGGTGGAAAACCAGATCGTTGCACGTGGTATTAAAGATCGGCGTGTGATTGATGCGATGCTCAAGGTCCCCCGCCATATTTTCGTCGAAGAGGCGATGTCGGCCCAGGCCTATAGCGATTCATCTCTGCCGATCGGGGAAAAGCAGACCATTTCCCAGCCATACATGGTAGCATTGATGTCCGGGATGTTGCAGCTGACGGGCAAGGAAAAGGTCCTGGAACTCGGGACCGGTTCCGGTTATCAGGCGGCGATTCTTGCAGAGCTTGCCGACAGGGTTTATACCGTCGAGAGGATACGTCCGCTGGCTTTGCGTGCCCGCAAGGCGCTGGACAGTCTGGGATACTTGAACGTCAATCTGAAAATCGGCGACGGTACCGATGGATGGGCGTCAGAAGCCCCCTTTGACGCGATACTTGTTACTGCTGGTGCGCCGGATGTGCCGATGCACCTTATAGACCAGTTGGCTGTCGGTGGAAAGCTGGTAATTCCGGTTGGAAACCAGTCGGAACAGACCCTGGTCAGAATTACCAAGGGGGAGAACGGGGCCGTTTCTCGGGAAGATTCGATAGGCTGCCGTTTTGTCAAGCTGATCGGCAGGTACGGTTGGAGTGGTGAAGATTGATTGGATCGCATTATGTCCTTTCTGAAGAATGCCTTTTGAGACGATTCCTGAAGTGAACCCATACCTTTACGAGAGGTTGCCATGGACAATGATGATTTGATAGAAGATTTTGCCGGAGACGAACAGCATAAAGATCTCGATATCTTCATAGAGCCTGAACTTGAGCCTGATGCAGTCGAGCTTGGGAGCGTAGAAGAGGTTGAGGAGGCTGAGGAGGTTGAGGAAGAAGAGATAAAGGTTGCTGTTGTCGAACATTTCGATGACGCCATAAAGCTTTATCTGCGGGAGATCCAGAAAACAAAACTTCTTACCGCCGATGAGGAAAAAGAGCTGGCAGCGCGTATCGACAAGGGTGAGAAGGCTGCTCGCGACAAGATGATCGAATCCAACCTCCGGTTGGTGGTAAAGATTGCCAAGCGCTACATAAACCGTGGCCTCCCCTTTCTCGATCTGATCGAAGAGGGGAACATGGGGTTGATCAAGGCTGTGGAGCGCTTCAAACTCTCCAAGGAATGCCGTTTTTCCACCTACGCAACATGGTGGATCAGGCAGTCCATAGAGCGAGCGCTGGTTAATCAATCACGGACCATCAGATTACCGGTACATGTTTCCGATGACATCAACAAGATGCTCAGGATAACCAGGGAACTGGTGCAAAAGGTGAACCGCGAGCCGTCGATCAAAGAAGTGGCGACAGCAATGGATGTTAACTCCGCCTACATACGGAGACTCATGGTCTTGCTGAAAAAAACCTACTCCATTGAGCGGCCGATGGGGGAAAATAACGATTACTTCCTGATTGATACCATTGAGGATACATCCACCGTATCACCTGCAGAGCTTTTGGAAGACGTGAACAGATATGAGATGGTTTCAAAGTGGTTTGAAACGCTTTCGGATAGCGAAAAAAGAATTCTGACCCTCCGTTTCGGCCTCGACGACAAGGACCCCCAGACGCTGGACACCATAGGCCGCAGCTTCGGGGTTACCAGGGAGAGGATTCGCCAGATCGAAGCAAAATCCTTGGAAAAGCTCAGGAAAATACTTGAGGCGACTGAAGTGGCAGCGCGCAGTAATCATCCCGCCAATTAAGGAGAACATATGGACGAGTTGAAAAACATCATAAGAGACATCCCCGACTTCCCGAAAAAAGGCATCATTTTCAAAGATATCACCACGTTGCTTGCCGATGCAGTCTCGTATCAGCGGATGGTGGACCTGTTGTCGCACCGCTACATCGGCAAAAAAATCGACAAGGTCGTGGGGGTGGAGGCCCGGGGATTCATTATCGGTGCTGCCCTTGCCTATAAACTTGGCGCAGGTATCGTGCTGGTCAGAAAGCCGGGCAAGCTCCCTTCGGAAACATTTAAGAAGAGTTATGAGCTTGAGTACGGTACGGACACACTGGAAATCCACACCGATGCCATTGAAAAAGGGGAGAGGGTGCTGATAGCCGATGATCTGCTGGCCACGGGGGGTACGATGGCGGCTGTTGTCGATATGGTGAGTTCCATGGGGGCGGAACTTGTCGAGTGCTGCTTCATGGCTGAGTTGGAATTCCTGAACGGCAAGAACAAATTACCGGCCGACAAGGTCTTCTCGCTGCTGAAATTCTGACGGTTAAGTAGCCCGGCCAAAGTCGTCAACTATGGTAATATCTGGAAAATACTTGCAAAATACTGTGTCTGTTTCGTATATGAAGCATCTGTTTTGCCCTGTAGCTCAGCATGATAGAAGCTGTTGTAGAAAAAATATAGTAACTATTCAGCATATCCCGGGAGCATAGGCTTCTAGCCTGTGTTTCAAGCGGGTTTATCGCTTGAACATGTGTTCAGTTCAAACTTATCAGGCTGATGAAACTTCGCCTGAAGACAGGCAGGATGCCTATCCTCCGACGTCAAAACATATACGCTGAATAGTTACAAAATATAATTATTTAATGGGTTAGCGAGTTGACTAGCCCATTTTTTTATTTGGAGTAACCACCTTCGAAGTAGTTCAGGAAAAAGGTTGTACAACAGGTTACATAAACGAAAGTCCCGGCAAGCCGGGACTTTCATTTATGTATTATTCTACTTGTGAATCGGCGTCTAGTTCGCGGGTAATACGGGCAACATCGTGATATCCGCCTTGCTGGATGGGGTGGTGCTTTTGCGAATGTCGATTGACCCAATGCCTGCGGCTTTGCTGGTGTCATTCCAGCCAAGTGCATAGAGTCCATAGTAGGAGTCGAACCGGCCGGCAGGCAGAGTAAAAGGAGAGTAAGAGCCGGCTCCGCTCATATCCGCTTCAACCAGGTCGATAACCATGCCGCCGTGAGTAGCTAATACATACCCTTTAGTCATGGCGGTCGGAGCTCCGGCTCCCAGGCTGATGGTCCCTTGTACTGAAACGACTTTAGTGGCATCCAGGTCAAGTGGTTTGGGCGGGTTGTTCAGCGTCAGCGTCTGCCCGGCATTGGCGGCATTGATGTCTATTTCGGCGGAGGGTTTGTGGAAGAGGGCGTTAGCCACTACTTTGTAAGTCCCATTGTTGGCGGCATGTGCGAAAAATTTAAAGTCTTTTTCGCTAAAAGTTTTGATATGGGGCGGATTGGAGGAGAGGTAGAGCGGCGTCGCAAACTTGCCGTTGAACGGATCAAGGTGATAGGTTTCCGTGACGGATACTTGACCAGTGTGGCATTCAACACATGATGCCCCTAAACTACTGAAAGATGATGTCCGTGAGAAGCTCAGGCTGGCGCCGGTAGGTTTCACGCTGAAATTTATCGGGTATTCACTGCCGTTGACGATCGGTACCGGGTCTAAATTGACAAATGATTTAAGTGACTCCGCTGTCACGGGGAAATTGGTTGCTTTTACGGTGATATTATGGATTAAAAAGGTATCGGTTTTCCGTCCCTGAATGACAACATCGTAGGTATCTTTCGTCACCGGTAGCGGGTACAGGCTGAACGCTAAATTGCCGTCTGCATTAATACCGTTTGGGGTGCCGGACAAGACTTCGTTACCGGCTTGGACTACCTTGACAACAAAATTAAATCCGGACATATTGGCAAACGTTTTGAGGCTTCCTTTAATGCCGCCGACATTGGCCATATTGATGATGAGCGGTTGCGGTTTCAGGATATATTCATAGATTCCGGTTTTTTCCCGGTCGGTCTTAACCAGATCCCGCGCCAGGTTGAAGTTAATGGCGTATCGTGCGTAACTCCCAGCCTGTACGACGAGGGGGGATTTTGCGTCTCTGACAATACTGATTCCCTGGCTTGCTGCAGGAATGCGGAGCGGGCGGGAAGTGACGACGCTTGTGCCCGGATCGATATCGTCCACCTGGTTATTGTATTTCAGGCTCTTTGCAGCTGCAGATGATGCCAAAGGATCTTCTGTGGCGGCGAGAAACAGCCTTATCTGATAGTAATCGGCCGCAAGCACCGTGAGCCGGTCGGCTAGCTGGGCAACGCCCGTTCCTCCACCATCTATGCCGAGTGCCGGATCAGAAAGATTAATGGTCAACGGTTTGGCCGAAAAATCAAGCTTCTGCCAGCCGCTGTCGGTAATCTCGGCAACGGGGTTAGTGTGCACCCATAGCTGCTTTACCGTTATCCATACATTTTTACACCCAGGCGCAGTTGCGTAGCTGACATCAATGCCGACGTCTCCGGTTGTCAGGGTTGTAGAATCCCAGGCCAAGCTGCCGCATCCTCCCAGCAATGCCGCCAATATTGTGATTACAAGTCCATTCCATAGTTGTGAAAAGTTTTTCATCATCATCGTCCTCTTTGTCTCCTCGTGTAACAATTGTTCTCCGCGTAAGCCGACAATTCCAAACTAAATAAACTACCTGGTTAGCAGTAATCTTCCACCCCCCTTTGAGAAAGGGGGGCAAGGGGGGATTTTCCTGGTTGCGATGAAAGGCAAATCCCCCTAAATCCCCCTTTCATAAAGGGGGACTTGGCCTTTCAGAAGATTGACGCTGATGGCAAGTTTGGTATGAAATGCCTGGGCATAGGTCAGCCAGCATGCATTTTTGCAAGCATGCACTGAATTTTCATATTTCCTGTGACAAATGGGTAACGATTTATATTCCGCTGCAGAGAAGGTTGATTTGCGACGGCCGACAAGAGGATCGACTCACATTTTTGTGACCGGAAAAGATTCAATTCGGTAATGGAAATTTCATACAGCTGTTGTGCTGATGTAACAAACCTCTGTTAGGGTGCGGGACCGTAAGTGGGAACAGGAAGGGGATAAACATGACGAAATCCGGTTGGAACATCAGAAATATCATCATATTAGTCGCGGCTTTGCTGGTGCAGAGCGGCTGCGCTGCTCACGTTCCGGTGGTTCAGAATGGCGACCGCGTCGGTTTGCATTATGCCTGTCGTCTGCAAACCGGCGAACTGGCCGCGGCAACCATGGTTAAGGATCAGACGGCAGCCAAAGCAGGAATTTATCTCCCTAAAAAGGATAGTGAGCCGCTGTCGTTAACTGCAGGCTCACCAGAGAGCGTTGCCGCAGGCGTCCGGTTCCCCAGTTTCGAAGATGAGATTGCCAGAAGGCTGGCGGTCCAAGTCGTCGGCATGCGTCAGGGGGAGAGCAAGAGCATGACTGTGGTTGAAAAGAAAACAGCAACGGATGGCCAGGGAAAGCTGCAAATAGCGCGGGTCAGGGTCCGCCCCAAGGAGTTGCGTATCTCCCGGGATACATACATGGCTCAAAAGGGGACAGCACCAGAGGTCGGTAAGGAGTACGCCATAGACCCGCTCATACCCGGCAAAGTGGAGTCGGTGAACGACAATGAGGTGCTGATCCGTTTTTCTGCCGTACCGGGGACAGAAGTTTCGACACCGTTTGGCAAGGGGACAATAAAGTCGGCAGAGTATCAATATGAAATTCACATCGATGCCCGGCCGGGAAGTCTCGTCAGGAGCGGGCCGATGGTGGGAAAGATAATCAAGGTCGATGACCGCCTGATTACCCTGGATTACAGCAATCCATTCGGCGGCGAAGAACTGGCTTGCGACGTCACGGTGCTATCGGTGGAACAACAGGCAGGACAAAAGGATAAATGAACATGAATCATTGCCAGCGGATTACATCGTCGCACGCCGTAAAACAATCGCTTGTCATTCTGGCGGCTGTTTCTGTCCTCGCCGGCTGTGTCGGACAGCCTTTAAAGAGTGTCGCAGTACAAGAAACACCCCTGGCGGCAGGTACGAATCAGGCCGCTTCCCCGGAGAAGGCCAATGCCGCTTTAGATGAGGCGGTCAAGAGTGGCCGGACCACGGCGCGTATCGACCAGAACGAGACTCCCGGCATGGTGCAGAAGGGGGATGTGGTAACGGTTGATTACACGGTCACCGATGCTGCCGGCAAGCTTCTGCGCAACAGTCGCGCGGCTGCGGCAAATGCCCCGGGGCAGCGGCTTGCCCCGGAAGAGATCATCGCCGGTACGCCGGCAGCAATCCCCGGCCTGGGGGAGGCGGTGCCCGGTATGGCCATCGGCGGAAAAAAGAGCGTGACGCTGCCGGCGGTGAAGGCGTTCGGTCTCTCCGACCCGGCAAAAATCTTCCAGTTCCCCACAGTCAAAACCATTTCGAAGACCATCCGCATGCCGGCGGATGAATATGTCAAGCAGTTCGGCGCCTTTCCCGTCGTCGGCAAAGAGCTGGAACTTGCCCCCTATTTCAAGTCGCGGATTACTGCGGTCAGCGAAAAAGAGGCAACCCTGGAGTTTCTGGCCAAGGACGGCGAACGTTTTACCGAACCATACGGCGAGGTGCAGGTCCGTCTGGATGGTGAGCAGATAAGCATCAACATTGCCCCGCGAATCGGGGCCCCGCTGGAAGTGCAGGGAAAGCGCGGAACAATCACCGCTGTGGACGCCGCATCCTTTACCGCGGATTTCAATCATCCGCTGGCCGGCAAGGATATTACCCTCGATCTGGAAGTGGTTTCCCTGACCAAGGCTTCTGCAGTCGGCAAGCATGCCATTACCTGGCTGGAAGACCATGACAAGGGGCTCAGCGCTGCAAAGGAGAACGGGAAGCCGGCAGTGCTGGTTCTCTACGCTGAATGGTGCGGCTGGTGCAAGAAGCTGTTCGAAGAAAGCGTGCAGGACCCCCGCGTACGACTCCTCAGTGACCGGTTTGTCTGGCTCAAGGTAAATTCCAACAAGGAACAGAAGTATAAAGCGCAGTACGGGCAGGACGGCTTTCCCCTGATTGTCGTCCTTGACCGGGACGGCCGGGTGGCAGCGCGGATTGACGGCTTTCGCGACGGCGAGGCATTGAGCAGGGAGTTGCGGGCTGTAACAGAGAACCTCAAGATTTAACGTACGGTTGTCGGGAAAAGTGCCGTAAATGCGCATGAAACGCACAAGATATGAAGAATGAAATGGAAACCAATGATCGGTTATAGCAACAAGAAGTCGGAAATACATCCGCGCACCGTCGGTTTGATCCTCGTACTCTGCATTTTGATACTGCTGTTTTTCGCTTACAAGGCTCAGGCCGCAGAACCTGCGCCGGCTCAAGAGCAGGAAGCGGCCTTCGAGATCAGCTATATCGTTATTGAAGGGAACACCATCTTTCAGCGCGAGCGCCTGGATGAGCTGATGAAGGGATCGCTCGGCCCGGGCAAGACCTCTGCGGATGTGGAAAAGGCGCGGGACGTCCTGGAAAAATTCTACCATGACGAAGGATATCCGACGGTGCTGGTGAATATCCCCGAACAATCCGTTGACGGGGGCGTGATAAGGCTGCAAGTCATCGAAAGCAAAATCGGCAAGGTTGCCGTCAACGGCAACCGCTACTTTTCGACGGAGATGATCCTGAAGCGGATACCGTCATTCCAATCCGGCGGGATCATTTTCGTGCCGCAAGTTCAGCAGGAGATCGGCAAGATCAACCAGATCCCGGATCTGAAGGTCATGCCGAATATGACCCCCTCCAGGGAAATCGGCGTTGTCGACGTGGAATTAAAGGTGGAGGACCACCGCCCCCTCCATGGCAACCTGGAGTTGAACAACCGCTCCACCCAGAGCACCACCGGACTCCGCCTGAATGGCGCGCTTCACTACGACAACCTCTGGCAGCGGCTGCATTCCATTTCTCTCCAGTACCAGACGTCGCCGCAAAAACTGAACGAGGTGCAGGTCGTCTCAGGTTCATACACGTTGCCTGCACCGTGGAACGATGAACATAAGCTGGTTCTCTACGGGGTCTGGTCGGACAGCCAGTCCGCCTTCGGCGAGGGGTTCAAGACCGTCGGCAAGGGGAACATTGTCGGCGCCCGCTACATGCTGCCGCTTGCGCCCAAAGACGGCTACAGTCACAGCTTCGTCTGCGGCCTCGATTACAAGGATTTCGAGGATACCGTCAACCTGGACGGCGTGGAAGCCAGCAAGAGCCCCATTTCCTATCTGCCCTGGTCATTCGCCTATTCGTCGATGCTGCAGGATGGATCGGGGTTCACCCAGTTTTCAGCGGCCCTGAATCTTGCTTTTCGCAATCTCGCCTCAGACCAGCAGGAGTTTGCGGATAAACGTTTCAAAGGGAACGGCAACTATATCTATCTTACCCTCGGTGTGGACCGGATGCAGAAGCTGCCGGCCGGTTTCGGGCTGCACGTTAAGGCTGACGGGCAGATTTCAGACCAGCCGTTAATCTCCAATGAACAGTTTGCGGCAGGCGGCATGGAGAGTGTCCGCGGCTACCGGGAGAGCGAGAAGCTCGGCGACAGCGCCTTTCACGGGAGCGTCGAGTTGTCCTCCCCCGATCTCGTTTCCTTTTCCCGTTACAAGGAAAAGGCCCAGTGCATCCCTTACCTGTTCTACGATGCAGCCCTGCTGCACTTGAAAAATCCGCTGCCTGCGCAGCGGCCTGATGTCGTCCTCCAGGGGGCCGGCTTCGGGGTGCGCGGCGCCCTGATGGGCAACCTGGAGTACCAGCTGGACTGGGGATTTGCCCTGGAAGAAACGGAAGCAGTCAAGATAGGTGATAGTCATGGTTATTTCAGGGTCAAATATGCGTTCTGATAGAAATATATGTTCAGCGGACACAGTGTCGGCAAACACGGCTCAAGCCCGGAAAGGCCTATCCATGGTTCGGAGGCTCATCGCCCTCGTCCTGGTCATGGAAACCATCGTTTCCCCGGCCGTTACGCTGGCAGGAAATCTTGCCGGCTATTACGGCAAGTTTGCGCTGCCACAGGTAGCACCGACTGCCTTACCGCAGGTGATGAAACCTGACGCCACGCCGGTTGGCGTCAAGGGGATAGCACCGGACCCGACCAATCCTAACAAACTGATCATCCAGCAGAACCTGCCTCGGGCTGTGGTCGACTGGAGTAGCTTCAATATCGGGACGGATGCCTGGGTCCACTTCGACCAGCAGAAGAATAGCAGCTGGGCGGTGCTCAACCGGATCCACGACAAGGACCCAAGCCAGATCTACGGCAAGCTTACCGCGGACGGCAAGGTATTCCTGCTCAATCAAAACGGCATCCTGTTCGGCCCCGGCTCGCAGATAAACGTCCAATCCTTGACCGCCTCGTCGCTGAACATCAAGGATGACGATTTCCTGAACGGCATCCTGCACTTCAAGGCGGAGAACTACAACGGCCGAACCGACAACAATGGCTATGATGCGGTGAACAATCTCCCCGGCGCGGTTTCCAACCATGGCAGCATCTCTGCCGGCAACCTCGGCGAGGCCTTTCTCATCGGTCCGAACGTGGAAAACAACGGCACGATTATCACCCCCCAGGGACAGGCCGCCCTGGTGGCTGGCACCGATGTGGAGCTTGCCAACGATACCTCGCCCGATACCACCAGAAGTGCTCTGTTTGTCAGGTTCAACCAGGATCAGAACCAGAATCTCAGGGAAGCGGTAAACCTGGAGAACGGACAGATTTTGGCTGACAACGGAGTGGCAGGAATGTACGGCGGGGTCGTGCGGCAACAGGGTCTGATCCGAAGCGTGACCGCATTCAAGCGGAACGGACAGATCGAACTCTTTGCCAGTGACCGGGTCGTAACCGGAGAGAAGAGCCGGACCATTACCCCCCTGCCTGACTCCGAAGCGGACGCCAAGGAAAAGTTCAATGAGCAGACACCCTTCCAGGGGGGGCAAATCACTGTTTCCGGCCTTCAGGTCAATGACCCGCAGTTGCCGAACGTCTTCCACCAGGGTGCTGTCAACGTCATAGAACACCACGGGACGATGGAGGCGCCGAGCGGGCGGATAACCCTCAACGCCAGCAACCGGGTATATCTGGACAACGGGAGCACTACCTCGGTCAGCGGCCTCTGGAACGACATGGACGCCAAGGACCGGCAGCTTTCGGTGCAATTCAGCAGTGTGGTCCTGAAGGATGAGCAGCAACAGAAATATGGGCCGCTCAAGGGAAAAACGATCACCATCGACACCCTGACCGGTTCGGCAATCGGCGATATATCGGGAGCTCTCTATGGGCTGGACAGGACTGCCCGCCAGCGGAGCACGGCGGGTGGAAAAATCACGATCAATGCCGCGTCGGGAGATACTATCGTCAGGGAAAGTGCGACCGTTGCCTTTGCCGGTGGCGGGTTCCGTTATCGGGCGGGGAGCGTGGAAAGCACCAAGCTCGTCTCCGGTTTGACCATTTACGATATCAGCAAGGCGCCAGGAAACATCACCTATGACCGGGTCCTCGGCTCGACCGCGTCGTCATTTTCAAATGCAACCCCTGCATACGTGGAGGGGAGCAACGCGGGAACTCTGAACGTAAACGCCCGGCATGTCGTCCTGGACGGGACCCTGGACGGTTCGGTGCAGCGTGGGTTGTACCAGACCAAGAATGCGGAACCGACAAACAGTCAGGGGAACGTGAAGGCGCGGGGGTGGGTCGAACCGGTCGGTGGCACCCTGACCATAGGTGTGGACCCGTCTGGAGATGTTTATAATGTGCAAACGAAGGATCTGGGGGTCACAAACGTGGCGGTAAAAGCCGACACTGTGCCGCTCGATGGATTCACAGCAGATACCGACCTTAACAAACTCCTGCTCCTTCCGAGCGAGTTTTCTGCAACCAGGCTGAATGCTGCCGGTCTGAGCCATCTCAATATTTACACAAACGGCAGTTTCACGGTAGAAAAAGACGCCAGCCTGGAGCTGCGGCCGTCGTACCTGAATTCCGATGGGACCAAGGGCGCCGCCGGTTTGAGCGTGGCTGCCAGGAGGATCGAGATCGACGGCGACATCAGCGTCCCCGGCGGGAATGTGACCCTGAAGACGTTGGACAATAAGACTACGTTTGAACAGGACAATCCCGACTATGCCCTTGTGTCGAAAATATTTTTGGCCGACACCAGCCGGATTTCGGTTGCCGGGGAACGGGTCGACAACTATCCCGCCAGCGGGGGAGGCGGCGATATCCCCCGCATCGCCCACACCGACGGTGGGATTATCGATATCAAGGAAGAGACGGACCGCGGCCTCGGGGTGATCATCAAAAGCGGCGCAGTGATGGATGTGAGCGGCGGTTACCTGATCGACCAGAAGGGGAAGGTCTCCGGCGGCAATGCCGGTACGCTCCAGCTGGAGGGCATGACCCTTGTAGCGGACGGCGACCTGCGTGGGTACGCCCTGCCGGGGATGAAAGGCGGAAAGATTTCCTTGCACGCCGGAGCGGTAACCGTGACGCCGGCTGCTGATCCGAATTTGCAGCATGATCTCAGTGCTACCGACAAAACCCTGCCGGCGGACATCAAGGGTAAACTGACCATTTCAGGCGACCGTTTTAGCGACACCGGCTTCACGAATTTTGAGCTGCAAAGCAAAAACGACATCACCATCCAGAACGGGGTCGATCTTGCCCCGTCGAAGACCAGGCTGACCATGCCGACGCCCGGCATGATCGCTGATACTGCCGCCGAACTCACGACCAGGCTGGCCGACGGAGAACTGTTTCCCGGTGGACTGGCAGTTGAGGATTACCTGGGGACATCCTCCCTGTCGTTAACGGCTAATGTTGCGTTTGCAGATGAACGGGTCGGCGCGCCGGGAAACATGTCTGATGCGCCAAACGACAACGCCAAATTGCTTGTGGCGCCCGGCGCGACGATTGAGACGATATCACCCAACGGGGCGATCTCTCTGACTGCGCCGAGTGTGGTTGTGAATGGCGCCCTGAATGCGCCGGCAGGTCGGATCACGGTGACGGCAAAAAATAATGACCTTGAGATTAATGGGAAATTGCTCGCCGATGGATACGCCAAGCCTTATCTTTCCACGCTGGCCGGTAAGGCCGATGTAGGCTACCTCCCCCTTTCGGGCGGCACTATTTCCCTCGATGCAAGTAACGGCAACCTGAAACTTGCAGCCGGCTCACTGTTGAGCGTTGCCGGAACTGCACCGGTAAAAACATTTGTCACCGCTGCAGACGGGATGCGGACCTCCACGCTTCAGGCCGGTGATGCGGGAGAAATCAAGCTATCCTCGGGGACAACAACGGGGAAAACTCTTATCCTGGATGGAACCATTGTAGGCAGCTCTGGGGCGAGTGGAGTCAAAGGGGGGGGGCTGAGCATTACCAGCCGGGATAGCTCGAACCCCCTGCCCCTGTCTGCCGACCAGATCAAGGTGTTCCAGGACAACGGATTCGATGCCTTCACCTTTACCAGCTCGAACGGCCTCAATTTTACCGGCTTTGACGTTTCAAAGTACAGCAACGGGCTGTCCATCGGTAGAAGCCTGACCTTGGATGCACCGGTGATCAGCGGTTCCGGTAATGTTTCACTCAGCGCCCCGTGGCTCAGGCTGGTCAACAGCAGCCTGGTCCTCCCAGTCGGTAGCGTACCAACGGGAACTGCCCGGTTGGCACTGAAGGGAGAAGGCTGGCTGGATGTTGAAGGGAGTGTCTCCCTGAGCGGTTTTGCCAGTGCCAAGCTTGAAGCGGGGCATGACATCCGTCTGGCGGACCACCACTACAATGACTCTTCCGGCAGCATCAATGTCTGGCAGGGGATCCTGGCAACATCGGGTGACCTGACCTTAACTGCTGAGCGGATTTATCCGATGATGCATCCATATGACGCGAAAAATCCGGCGCAGGGGATGGTCAGCTCTGATTTCACAATCAACGTTGATGGGAAGTTTACCACTCTGCCTGCGCCGGCTGTCTCCACACCGATCTACTCAGCCGGCGGCAGCATCACCATCAATGCCAAAAAAGGCATCGAGCACAACGGGTTCATCGCCGTCCCGCTCGGGACGATCTCCTTGAACAGTGACTCGACCTATGCCACGAACAGCCGAGTTTACCTGGCGAAGGATAGTACTCTGACGACTGCTGGCTCCGCGCCGGTGGAGTACGGTTTTGTCGATGTCGACGGGGTCGTGCGCTTCATGGACAAGAAAACGGGAGCTGACCCAAAAGGGACTAAGGTGTCTGATGCCCCGGAAAAGTCGATCACGATCAACGGCAAAGAGATAATCGTCAGGGAGAATGCGACCATAGACGTGTCTGGCGGCGGTTCCGTTTACGCAACTACGTTCATGCCCGGAATCGAGGGGACGGTCGATCCGATCGCAGTTAAAGGGATTCTGAACGATAAGAAAACGCGCCCCGACCGCTACGTCATCGTCCCGGACAATTCGGTGCAACTGCCTGGCTACACCTACACCTATACGGACGTGGACGGGAAGGTGAAGAGCAAGTCCATCGGCGCCGTTCATCTTACGGCAACCCGCCTGAGTGACGGCAGCTATCTCAAGGAAGGGACCTACTCCCTACTCCCCGAGCAGTATGCTTTTCTGCCGGGGGCGCTGGTCCTGTCCGATCTGGGAACGGTCGGCATGCCGGGTAAACGGACGGTAACCGCCGAGGGGTACGCGGTGGCCGCAGGTTATGAGACGGTCATGGGGACCGGCATCAGTTCGCCGGTTTTCAAAGGATATGCGGTACGCAGCGCCGCGGACGTGATCAAGGAAGGGAATTTCACGCCGGGGGCATACCTGACAGGTGCGGTAGCAACAAAGTCGTCGGCCACCGAGTTCAGCGGAGGCAATGCGGGCAAGATAAAACTTCAGGCAGACACAACGATCCTCAACGGGACGCTAAAAGCGGCTGCCGTGAGCGGGTTTACCGGTGGAGTGGTCGACCTGAGCGGCAAGAACGTGACGGTCCAGGCAAATTCGGTTCCCCTGGACAAGTATAATTTCAATTTCGCAAGTGAGGTTGATTCCGCACTTAAAGGAACTCTGCAACTGGCCTCCTCAACCCTTGGAAAAGGGCTGCACGAGGTCAGGCTCGGTACGCTGGATGCCGCCAACCCAACCGTGAATGTCACGGTACAAAAGGGAGCGAGCCTGGATGCCGAGAAGATAACCCTGTCGGCGAGCGATGTCGTCACCATCGAAAAAGGCTCACAGGTCAACGCCCTGATAACGGGGACACAGACCTCAACGACAGACGGCGCCGGGACCGTCAATCTGGTCAGCCGGAACAAAGTCGTCGTGCAGGATGGGGGGCAGGTTCACGCCACCGATGCCGTTTCCGTAGAGACAAAAACGCTGGACCTGCAGGGAGTAATGACCCCAGTGGTTGCCGATAACGGCAAAATAACGACCCCGTTGGTTGCCGACAACGGCAAGCTTATCCTGAAGGGGGACAAGATATCCTTTGTGGATGTTGTTCCAATGGATAACGCGGCCCTCTACCTTACTGATACACTCTGGAAGCAGCTCATCGTTGCAAGCACCAGCAACACTCACCCCTTTACCGACGTCACCCTGAAAAGCGGCTCCGTTCTGTCATTTAACGTTAACGGGGATTTCACCGAATCAGCGACCAAGTCCCTGACCATCGATGCCGGGCGGATCGCCAATACGGGGGGCACCAGAGACGTTAAACTCTCCGCACCGGTAATCAATCTGCTCAACAGCGGTGCGAAGTATGACGGCGCAAAATTAACCGACGCCACCGGTCGGCTTACCCTTAATGCCACGGACAGCATGACCATCGGCAAGGGTGACGTCATGCTCGACGGCTTCAGCAAGGTTGACCTTAAAATCACGAACGTTAAACCTGAAAACACGAACGATCTGACTCTGAAAGGGGTAGGCTCGCTCACGACCAACGGCGCTGACCTGAACATGACGGCAGCCAGGTTGACGGCGGCCCCCAATGTGGAGTGGGGTACAGCCACCGATGCCAACGGCGCACTTCTCGCCCCCATCTACCAGGCGGCCAATTTCAAGATAGATGCGGGTGCCGGGACGTTTACGCTCTCCTCAAGCGGCGGCACTGCCGGGAAGAACACCGCGCTTGGCGGCACTATCGACATAACCGCCGGGAGCATAGAGAGCAGCGGTCTGATCGACCTCCCCGCCGGCCGGGTAAAACTGACAGCGACCGGGACCGGGGCCAATGACGGGATCAAACTCCGGAGCGGATCAGTGATCCAGGCACGGGGCTATGATTACAAGCCGAATGCCGACGGAACCACGAACAGTGAGCCTGCCGGGCAAATTGAACTCCGTTCCGCCGGGGTTACGACGTTTGAAAAAGGTGCAAAAATTGACGTTTCCGCGCCGGGAGCAGGCGATGCCGGCACAGTCGTCATCTATGCGCCGAACGGCGCTCTTGCCCTGGACGGTGAACTGGACGGCCAGAGCAATGGGGGAAAAGGGGGCTCGTTTCTCCTCGATACCACGCAACTAGGCAGTTTCGCCACGTTCTACGGCAAACTGGCAGCGGGCGGCTTCAATGAGGAATTGAACATCCGCACCCGTAGCGGGGATGTGATGGTTGCCACGGATGACAGGGTGAAGGCCCATGTCTTCAGAGTAGCGGCTGATACCGGTAATGTTACCGTTGCCGGAACAGTTGATGCCTCGGGGAAACAGGGCGGAACCGTGGAACTGAATGCGGGTAAGGATTTATCGCTCAGCGGGACGATAGTCGCGCAGGCTACGACAGCAAACGGTATTGGCGGCGATGTGTCGCTCGGCACAGCCGGAGGGGTCCTGAACCTGGCCAACGGATCGATAGATGTAAGCGGGGACGGCAAAGGAGGGAGCGTATCCCTTCGGGCGCCGGCAGTCGCCTTTGACAGCAACAGTGCCAATACCAACAACCTGAACGTCACCATCGCCGGAGCGGCGGGCAAAACGGCAGAGGCCGTACAGCTCGTCAATCCACAGAATGTCGGCACCATTACTTCAGACGACCTGACCAACTGGTACAACGCCACTGTGGCCTTGATGGGAAGTCCGACGGTCAGCGCCGGCCAGTTTGATCTCCGCCCCGGCATCGAGGTGCAGAGCAGTGACTCCCTAACCCTCAGCACGCCATGGGATCTTACCTCCTGGCGCTTTGGAACAGCCGGCCAGCCGGGTGTCCTCACCTTGCGGGCAGCGGGAAACCTGAACATCAATAATTTCCTGACGGATTCACCCACGGCCAGGAGCGCACTCCCGGGAACAAACGGCGGTGCCGATTCCTGGGGGATCAGGCTCGTGGCCGGCGCTGATCTGAATGCCGCAGACCCCATGGCGGTTGTTTCCGGCCAAGGTGACTTGAAGATTGCCGACGGTAAGTCGATTTATAGCGAGAAGGCGCCGATCAGTTTTGCATCGGGGGGCAATACCGTCATCGGCACCGTTTCCACAAGTTCTATGATCAATGATTATCTGAAATATAACATAGGCACCTATGGCGGCGCCATCCAGGGCAATGTGGGGGGAGACCTGGTGATGAGCAAGGGGGGGGTAATTCAGTCGGCGATCGGCGATATTGCAATCAGTGTCGCCCGCGACCTCAACCTGTTCAAGCCTGGCGGCTTGTTGGGCGCCATCCGCACCACCGGCGAGCAAACGACGCCTGCCGGCAACTACTGGGAGTATGACCGCGGAGGCGACATCTCCTTGACCGTGGGAGGAGATGTCAAGGGAAACGTGGCACCAACTGCCTGGTATGTTATGAACAAAGTTGGGCGTACAACTGCTGATGCGCGGTATTACCTGAGCGCCTCTTACGGATCTCTCAATAATAAAGAGACTCTGCGCGGATTGGCGACCATGGCTGGCGGCACCCTTGAAGTGAAAAGTGGCGGAGATTTCAACTCCCAGGCGGGGACCTTTGGCAGCGGCGACCTGCTGCTCGATGCTGGCGGCAACCTGAATGGGCGCTTTCTGACAAGGCAGGGAAATGCCGAGATGCATAGCCTCGGCAACTTCGGCACAGCGCAGACCGTCGATGCACTTGGCAGGAAGATCGATGCCCAAGAGCCGGTAATCGAGGCCTTTGATACAAAAATAGATGTCATTGCTCAGGGGAATATTACCCTCGGTACGGTGCTCAACCCGACCATTGCCAAAAGCGCAAGCTCCTGGAACCTTTCTTATGGGGAAGATTCGAGTGTGTCGCTCCATGCCCTGACCGGAGATGTCTCCATTTCCGGCAAGACGTCGTATTACTCCTTAGATTCAGCTAATGACTGGCTGGCGCGGATACTCCCCCCGGCATTGGAGATCACAGCCGGCCGTGACATCCGTCTGAACAACAGCTTTGCCCTGGCTCCCTCGTTACATGGAGGAATCTCTCTGACTGCCGGGGGAGATATCAGCGGCGTGTACTTGAGCGGTGCGCTTGGCAGCAATACCAAACTCGCCATGGCGGACGTTTCACCGGATACGGTGTACGGCCTACATACTAATACCGGGACAGACGCTATTCCGATAGAAGCCACTTTTTTCAATTCCCAGGCGCACAACCCCGATCCAAAGTGGGAGTCAGGCCGTCAGCAGAACCCTGCTCCCATCACGATCACGGCGGGCGGTGACATCAAGAACCTGCAGCTCTTCCTGCCGAAACAGGCGCAAATCAGCGCCGCTCGGGACATACGGGACATCTATTACGTCGGCCAGAACCACTCGGCGAGCGATATGACGGCCATCCAGGCGGGCCGGGATATTTTCTTCAGCTCCCTTTCGGGGAGCGACAACAGCAGCACAGGCATCGAGCTGGGCGGTTCGGGCACCCTTTTGGTCCAGGCCGGTCACAACATCGATCTCGGCACCACCAGGGGCCTCCAGACCTATGGCGGGGCCTTTAATCAGAACCTGGGTACGAAGGGGAGCGATCTCCTTATTGCGGCGGGTTTTGCTGATGTAACAGGTCAATTCGACAGAATGAAAAATACCGCTGTTGAAATTCAACAACTCAAGGCGCAAGCGAATTTCGAGAAAGAACACGACAATCTGGAGAAATTTGAAGAACTTTATGCTGCGGCAGATCAGCGGTTTGCCGATGAACGAACGGCAGTTGCCGCCTATTATGCCCTGAACGCAGATCCGGCAAATGACGGCGGCAATATCAATATGACCTCCTCCCAGATCAGCACCAATTCCGGGGCTGACGACATTTACATCCTGGCGCGGGAGGCGGTTAATGTGGGGAAGAGCACCATCAATCTGGATAAAAAGAAAAAGGAAGAGAATCTGAAAAACACAGGGATCTTCACCGCAAAGGGTGGCAACATCAACATCTACGCCGGGGGGGACGTGAACGTCAACGAAGCGAGGGTGATGACCTTTGACGGTGGTGACATAAACGTCTGGAGCGAGAAGGGGAGCATCAATGCCGGGCGAGGGTCCAAAGCGGCCATCAGCGCCGATCCGCCTAAACTGGTATTGAAAGATGGCACGGGAGCGCTCGACCCGGAAGGAAAAATTCCTGCTGAATACATGATGGTCTTCAGCCCGCCGGCGGTGGGGAGCGGCATTCGGACCTTGAGCTATACTCCCGGTACGCAACAGGGCGACGTCAACCTCTCTGCGACGAAAGGGTCGATTGATGCCGGGGAGGCGGGGATTGCCGGGGGCATAGTCGTGGTTGACACTCCGAATCTTGTTAATGCGGGCAACATTGCTGCCTCTGTCGGGTCCGTGGTCGGTGCCCCTGCGGCCGACAGCGGCGTCAGCCTCGGCGCCCTGGCCGGGGCCGGCGGGCTGACGGACAGCGGTAAGATGATCGAGCAGACCAATAGCCTTGGCGCGGGCAAGGATAAGTCCGCCGCTTCGGGCAACCAGGCGGTAGAGGATTTCGTGGCCAAATGGCTCGATGTCAAGGTGATAAGTTTCGACAGCAGTTTCGATGATGCGGACGATAAACGCGACACGGAAAATAAACAGCAGTAAAGGGAAAGACTCGGGAGGAATGGCATGAGGGGAAGTATTCAGGGGAAATTATTGAGCGTCACTGGGATGGTGTTGGCCCTGGTGATGATGACCGGCGTGCTCCAGGCCAACGCCTGGTGGGATGCAAAATGGCAGTTTCGCAAGAAGGTGGCTTTCGACACCACGGATAAGGGAACAAGCGTCAAGGACAACCTGACCGAAGTTCCGGTCCTGCTCCGCCTCCATGCGGGGAATTTCACCTTTGCCAATGCCAAGGATGACGGCTCCGACATCAGGTTCGTCGGGAGCGACGACAAGACCCCGCTCAAGGCGCACCTGGAGAAATACGATCCGAAGCTTGCCATCGGCCTGTTCTGGGTCAAGGTACCGCAGATCGCCGGCGGCTCCGCCCAGGATTCAGTCTGGATATACTACGGCAACGACTCGGTTGCAGCTGTTCCTGATGACGGCGGGACCTACGACGCGACCATGGCGGCGGCTTTCCATTTCGACGAGAAGGAGGGCACGCCCCGTGACGCCACCGCCTATGCCAACCATGCAGCGGAGTTCAGCGGCAAGCTGGGGATACCGGCGGCCATCGGCAACGGTGCGGCGTTCAACGGCAGCAGCGACAGGCTGGTGATCAAGCGCTCACCATCACTGAACTTCGGCAAGGGTTTTACCTTCTCCGCATGGCTCAAGCCGGCCGGAACAGCTGCCGATGCGCGCCTCTTTTCCTGGGATGACGGCAGCCAGTCGATCGTCGTCGGCCTGGACCCGGCCGGCGCCTATTGTCGCATCACTGGGGGCGGCAAGCAGACTGTCACCGGCAAGACCCCCGCTATCACCTCCCAGAGTTGGCATCACCTGGCTGTTTCCGCGGAGCCGGGCAAGAGAGTTGTCGTCTACCTGGATGGCCGGGAAGCTGCTGCTGCGCCTCTGGCCGGGGCGCTCCCTTCTCCTGCTGCGGAGCTGGCTGTCGGCGCTGCACTGAATGGCGGCGGTTTCTATGCGGGTGAGATGGATGAAGTGGAGATATCGTCGGTTGCCCGCTCTGCCGGATGGATCGGCGTCGCCTTCGGCAGCCAGGGGCAGGAGGGAAAGCTCTCCGCCTACCAGCAGGAGGAGGCCGGCGGCAAAGGTGGCGGCGAAGATATGACCATCCACATGATGCGGGTCATTTCCAAGAGCATCTCCCTCGACGGCTGGCTGGTCATCGGCCTTTGCACAGGCATGCTTCTCCTGGCCACTTACGTTTTCGTCCGCAAGTTCATCGCCCTGCAGAAAATCACCAAGGGGAACCATGCCTTCCTCGCCATTTTCGGCGAACTCGACGATCCCCTGGCGCTTCATGAAGAGGAAGAGGCCTTCCAGCACTCGTCCCTGTGGCGCATCTATTGCGCCGGTTATGACGAAGTCCAGCGCTGCCTGGAGCGGGCGAACTCCTCGAAGAAGAACGCCCTAAGCAGGGCATCCCTGAATTATGTGGAGGCTGCTCTGGACCGGGCCAGCACTAATGAAACAAAGAAACTCAACGGCTGGATGATGGTCCTGACGCTGGGGATCTCCGGCGGACCGTTCTGGGGACTGCTGGGGACTGTGTGGGGGGTCATGAATACCTTCGCCAGCCTGGCCGAGTCCGGTGAAGCCAGCCTGGCAGCCATTGCGCCTGGTGTCGCTTCGGCGCTGGCCTGCACACTGTTCGGGCTCCTGGTCGCCATCCCGGCGCTGTTTGCCTACACATACCTGGCGGCGCAGATGAAAAACGTCAATATCGATACCCGGCTGTTCATTGAAGAGCTCAACCTCAAGATCGCAGGGAATTACGGAGAATCCGCATGAAAGCGCCGGCAGATGATCATGAAGACATTGTAGAAATCAATGTTGTCCCGATGCTGGACCTGGCCTGGAATCTCCTGGTGGTGTTCATGCTCGTGGTTACCGCCTCGGTGCAGGGGATCAGCGTCAACCTCCCCAAGGCGAGCGCCGCGGCCAGCAAGATCAAGCCGACCACCAAGGCGATCACCATCACCGGGGACGGGACGATCTACCTGGACAGTTTTCCGGTTACGATTTCGGACCTGGAAGCACGGCTGCGCCAAGCCAAGGCGTCCGACCCCAATCTTCCGGTGGTGGTCAGGGGGGATGAAAAGATTTCCTACAAGAACATCATCGAAGTGCTGGACCTTCTGCAAAAACTGGAGATTACCCAACTCGGGCTGGTGACGCAGAAGCTGGTTAAATAGTTTCCGAATGGAAACCAATAGTTTCTCATCCGTAGTTTCCGGATGGACACTAGTACCATGTAACACTTATTTTTGCGGATAACCCCTCTAAATCTCCCCTTATCTAAGGGGAGACTTCAAGGCTTCCCCCCTTAGGTAAGGGGGGACTGAGGGGGGTTAGATTCAGATGTTACAGT